>Ga0316187_10000926_pt1 | contig 24421 bp, 22 predicted proteins | sample CroRivburrow1_MG_FD_204927 | JGI IMG/M metagenome (GOLD analysis project Ga0316187, IMG submission 204927) | Coastal sediment microbial communities from Maine, United States - Cross River worm burrow 1 | ecosystem: Environmental > Aquatic > Marine > Coastal > Sediment | place: USA: Maine...
CCAGTAATAATGATTAAAGTTCCCATTGACCCTTCCCTAGTGGCGGATTTTATAAATCCTACTGTTCCCTGTTAATTTACTTGACCTCGCCATCCTGGTGAGCATCAAGGCCAATCTGCGTTCTAAAACCCTTTTAAACCGCAATCCTTTGATTGACAGTATTAAATAGATGCAATAATCAAGCCAGAAAGACATTTAACTGGAAACACACAAACGTGCAATTAAACACCTTTAAATACAGCGTGATATATTGCGAAAAAAGATTTTGGAAAAATTTGCTTCAGCCAAATCTGATTGCAATCATCCAAAATATGTCAGAAAAACAGACCATAATTGTCATCCATAATGAGCCGACGTCCTCTATCCATTGACCCACATCAATGCCCCTCGCCTGTTGCGGCGTATGCTTACAAGCTGGCATTTGAGGGGATAAAAAATGAAACGACTTGCTTTGATTGCTTTGTTTTGTCTGCTCAACAGTGTGTCTGTGACTGCCGGTGTGTTTTCAGGTACCAAAGCACTTGCTGAGCAGGGGGTCGCCGATGCCCGGCATACATTCGGCGTCTTTGAAACGCTTCGCCAACGGTTCGAGTACATGGCTTTGCAGCATCTTGCGATCATTTTCCCATACACGGCTGGAAAATTCGCTAGCAATCACGAGAGCGGGAAGCAGCAGGAGCAGAGTGAACCAGCAGATATTTCGCATAAGTAAGAAGCCGTCTATTTAATGTTTGGAGCATAGTAGTTGTAAACGGAATTGGTCATTTTCGCTAGCTCAACTACCACTTCATACATCAGTTTTTCGCCTTGTGTAGGGTAGGTGTTTTTACCTCTGCTTATCATACCCAAGGTATAGTCAATTTCTTTATCAATAGCTAAAAGTCCTATAACAAAAGCCTTTATCGTATGTCCCTCGTCTATACGCCAGCATATTTCCTGATTCAACCACGGTTCCAAACACGTCGCCCACAGACTGCTTCTATTTTTGGCGTAGTAGCGGTTGTGCTTAAAATCTTGTTTATCAAATATCACGTCACCGCCTTTATGCGACGGAATGGCGTTCCATGCCCATAGTTTAATAATCCGCTGCATTCTGTTGGGAAGCATAACGCGAGTATAGTATTGGTAGGCTGGTAATGAGTTGGTGATAAGATTGGCTTTTGCCCATGTTTTTGCAGCCACTATTTTCTGTGCGGATGGTGGCAGACTAGGTCGCGCTCCCATGCCTGACCAAACGAATTTTTTGCATTTAATGGCACTCATGACGACGATTCACTTGTTAAACAACTCGAATAGTAGAGATAAAAACCAACAAGGGGTTTGATCTGAATCAATTCTTCATCGAATGCAGAACACAACTCCCTATGAACAATCAGATGTGTGTATAAGGAAGAACAAACGCTATATTGCCAGAATCCCATAGATATTGAACCAGGAGTGAATGGCTATACAATTAACCGGCTTTAGCCAAATTTCAAATTTGTCATAAAGGATATAACGAAAAAAGCCCACGGTTAAATGGGCTTATATTTCAATGCTTTACAGCATATATTGGCGGAGAGAGAGGGATTCGAACCCTCGATACGCTATAAACGTATACACACTTTCCAGGCGTGCTCCTTCAGCCACTCGGACACCTCTCCGGAATTAAATGCCAGTTTATCAGTTAACCGCATGAGAATCTCAAACCCTTGAGGCGATGGCCGCATGCGCCTGAAAAAAGGGCAGCGGATTATCCGTTCAGTATGGACTCCATGTCAACAGATGAAAGCACGGTTTTCAAACAAAAATGCCATCATCACCGCTGAGGCAGTGATGATGGCACAAATATTCAGATCAATTTTAAGTGGGCACTACTCTTTGTTTTGGTTCGTGGCATCACGTGCTTCATCCAAAGCTTGACGAAGCGCCTCTGCCCACGGCTGCATCATACGTTTGCCGGCTGCAATGTTTGTCACCCTTGTTTGCCACTCCATCCAGCCATGACCGCGATCTGCCTTCATGTCCATCGCTTTCGCCAACAGGTCGTCGGTTTCGGAGTCGTATAGCTCCATGTAAAGTGTCATGGAACCAGCGGACTCAGTAAAGGTGCGGGTCATTCCTGATGAAGCGATATCCGGCGCATTCACATTGAGGTCAATGATGGCGGGTTTTACGATCAAAACATCTTCCGCCCGCTCATTTGCAAGTTCGTACCCGCCTTTTTCCAGTTCCTTAGTGAAAACTTCCATGAATAAATCTTTGACGCTTGTTTTGATCTTTTCCATGTCACTGGTTCTGACTCGCTGGGACATGCTTCGGTTATGTTCACGCTGCCAGTTTTTCTTAAAAGCCACGTAGGGCTCAACCAGGTAGATCCGGTTATATTGCATAAGGTCTGCACCAGGCTCGGCATATACAATTGCCATGTGCTTTGGGTTATGGATCCGTTGGAGGCCTTCCACCGTGTATTCGGGCAAGTCATCCTTGCTCTTTGCAATGCTGTTCACGGTAACCGTGCTCAATACAATCAGGGACAAAACAGTTAGAAAAAGCTTCATATTGTCAGTTCTCTTTGTGGCTAAATTTAGTGGATAAATGAGGTATCCAATACTATATACCGATTACGATCCACTTTGCATTCATTCAATGTGATACTAATTGCAAAATATCATGCGAAAAGAGCGTCCGGAACGGTTGACAATCAAGAGTCTCGCACGGATAATTCGCCCCCCCGCGTGGATACAGCTTTTGCGTGGGAGTTACAGTGTTAAAACAGCGCGCCCGTAGCTCAGCTGGATAGAGTACCCGGCTACGAACCGGGCGGTCGGGAGTTCGAATCTCTCCGGGCGCGCCAAACAAAATTAGTCCTGCCTGATGGTTGGGGAGGAGCTCGGAAATTGAGACCGGAGAGTTTGAACGAAAAGAGTTCGACAAATTCGCCGGGAGCGAATTTCGAATGAGCAAAGCGAACCCGTAGGGAGGAGGGCAGGAAGCCCGACGTAATCTCTCCGGGCGCGCCATATTTTTAAGGCCATCCACTTATCGGGTGGCCTTTTGAATTTATTGGGTTTTTGATTGCCCAAAATGATGGAAATGGATTGACGCAATTTAGCAGAGTCCGTAACATCGACAGGTTAACCGGTTTCGGGGTGTAGCGCAGCCTGGTAGCGCAACTGCTTTGGGAGCAGTGGGTCGGGAGTTCGAATCTCTCCACCCCGACCATTTATATGAAAGACGATGCGCCTGTAGCTCAATCGGATAGAGCATCAGCCTTCTAAGCTGAGGGTTGCAGGTTCGAGTCCTGCCGGGCGCGCCATGCGAGTGGTATAGTTAGAACGGCAGAAAGAAACAATGGTGGGCGTAGCTCAGTTGGTAGAGCTCCGGATTGTGATTCCGGCGGTCGTGGGTTCGAGCCCCATCGTCCACCCCAATTTTTAAAAGCAGATCATGGAATCTGCTTTGGCTAAAAGGGCCATTAGCTCAATTGGCAGAGCAGTAGACTCTTAATCTATTGGTTCTAGGTTCGAGTCCTAGATGGCCCACCAATTATTACAGGCTCCTGGACGGGATATCAGTTCGGAAAACGTTTAGCGAAAGTGGCGGAATTGGTAGACGCGCTGGATTTAGGTTCCAGTGGGGCAACCCGTGGGAGTTCGAGTCTCCCCTTTCGCACCATACTACCCGCCACGGTCGGCACGACGAGACATCACCAAGAGGTTAAACACTATTCATGCAAGTCTCAGTTGAAAATATCAGCACAGTAGAAACGCGGTTGAAAATTCAGGTTCCCGCAGAAGAAGTTAAAAAGCAGATCAATGCACGTTTGCGTGAAATTGGCAAACAGGTCAGGCTTAAAGGCTTCCGCCCCGGTCGTATTCCTTTCAGTGTTTTGAACCAGCGATATGGTCCGCAGGCAAAACAGGAAGTAATTCAGCAAACTGCTCAGACGGCTCTGCAGGAGGCTGTTGAGAAGGAGTCTCTGCGTATTGCGGCCAACCCCAGGGTGGAAAGCGAACCAGTGCTGGGTGAGTCCGAACTGGAGATTAACGCGATCATCGAAACCTATCCGGATCTGGATTCGATCGATGTCTCCAATATTGTCATTGAGCGACCGGATGTCAGTGTCGTGGACAGTGATGTCACCGAGATGCTGGAAACCCTGAAAAAACAACGGATCAAGTGGAACGGTGTTGATCGCAAGCCTGCGGAGGGTGACCAGGTACTGTTGGAATACACTGCGAAGACAGATGAACAGAGAATTCCTGAAGAAGGCAATCTTCGACTGGCTGTCATTTTGGGAGAATCAGGTTTTGATGGGCTTGAGAAAGTCGTCAAGAAAATGTCCCCCAGTGATGAAAAGGACGTCAAATTGGAGTTTCCGGCTAACTTCCGTGAGCCCGCCCTGGCTGGTAAGACAGCTGAAGTTGCTGTCACCCTGACAGAGGTTCAGGAAAGTGAAGTGCCAGAGATCAATGAGGAATTTGTAAAATCTTTCGGTGTGGCCAGTGGCGATATTGAAGAGCTCAAAACAGAAATTCGCAATAACCTGGAACGTGAATTGGGCCAGGCAGTCAGCACCCAGCTCAAAACACAACTGGCGGAACGTCTGCTGGAAATGCACCCGGATCTGGAAGTACCTGCCAGTATCGTTGCCAATGAAGCACACAACCTGCTGCAGCAAATGTTGCGTGGGGCCAAGCTTGATATCACTGTGGAAATGCTCGAGCACTTCAAGGAGCCCGCAACAAAACGGGTTCGCAGTGGTCTATTGTTGGCAGAACTGGCCCAGCAGAATGAAATCAAGATTGATGGACCCAAGGTGCGTGAGGCCATTGAGTTAATCGCCCAGACCTACGAACAGCCTAAAGAGGTTGTTCAAATGTATTACAGCGACCAGCGTTTGTTGCAGTCGGTGGAAAACTCGGTACTGGAAACCCAGGTGGTTGAATGGGTTGTCGATCACGCCAAGGTGACTGATAAACCGATGAGCTTCCAGGAAGCTATCGCTGAAGCAACACAGGCAGCAGGTCAGTAAAATGAGTAATGAAACACGAGCTTTGAATCTTGTACCCATGGTGGTTGAGCAGACCTCACGTGGTGAACGCGCCTATGACATCTATTCCCGTTTGCTTAAAGAGCGCGTCATTTTTCTGGTCGGACCGGTTGATGACCATACCGCCAACGTCATTGTTGCCCAGTTTTTATTCCTTGAGTCTGAAAACCCTGACAAGGATATAAACCTGTATATCAACAGTCCGGGTGGTTCGGTAAGCGCGGGTCTGGCTATTTATGACACCATGCAATTTATCAAGCCTGATGTCAGCACCATGTGTGTCGGGCAGGCCGCCAGTATGGGTGCTTTGCTACTCACAGCCGGCGCCAGGGGCAAACGGTATTGCCTGCCGCACTCGAGAGTGATGATTCATCAGCCGCTGGGAGGTTACCAGGGGCAGGCGACCGATATCGAAATTCACACCCGTGAAATTCTCAAGATACGTTCGCAGTTGAATGACTTGTTGGCGTTTCACACTGGACAGTCTGTCGAGACCATTGAAAAAGATACGGAACGTGACAACTTCATGGGTCCGGTGGAAGCAAAGGAGTACGGTTTGATCGATGAACTGATCGAAAGCCGAAAGGATGACTCAGGCAGCAATAAATAGTAGTATTTTCGGCAGGATGCAGGAAATAGTGAAATGAACGATCAAAAACAGACAAGCAACGACGGTAAAATTCTTTATTGTTCGTTCTGTGGCAAAAGCCAGCACGAGGTTCGCAAGTTAATTGCAGGGCCGAGTGTGTATATCTGCGATGAATGTGTTGAGTTGTGTAATGACATCATCCGTGAAGAGCTGGATGAAGCCAATTTAGACAAACACGAAAAACTACCTACACCCAAGGATATTCACGCTTTTCTGGAAGACTATGTCATTGGTCAGCAGCACGCAAAGAAAATACTTTCCGTTGCTGTATACAATCATTACAAGCGTCTTGAGCCAAAACGTACAAAAGATGATATAGAACTTTCCAAGAGTAACATCCTGCTGATCGGGCCTACCGGTTCCGGCAAGACACTGCTGGCTGAAACACTGGCCAGGATGCTGGATGTTCCATTCACGATTGCTGACGCAACGACGTTAACCGAAGCCGGATACGTTGGTGAGGACGTCGAAAATATCATTCAGAAACTGCTGCAGAAATGTGACTATGATGTTGATAAGGCACAGACCGGTATTGTTTATATTGACGAAATAGACAAGGTTTCCCGAAAGGCAGAAAACCCCTCCATCACCCGTGATGTCTCCGGTGAAGGTGTGCAGCAGGCGTTGTTAAAACTGATTGAAGGCACCATTGCCTCGGTTCCGCCGCAGGGCGGCCGTAAACACCCGCAGCAGGAATTTTTGCAGGTTGATACCGGTCAGATATTATTTATTTGCGGCGGTGCGTTTTCCGGTCTCGAAAAAGTCATTCAATCCCGATCCTCTGCATCGGGTATCGGTTTTGGAGCAGAAGTTCGAAGCCGCCAGGACGAAAAAGACATTGGCAAACTGCTAAGGGATGTTGAACCGGAAGACCTGGTCAAGTACGGATTGATTCCTGAGTTTGTTGGTCGTCTGCCGGTTGTCGCCACGCTTGAAGAGCTGGATGAAACCGCATTGGTACGTATATTGGTCGAGCCCAAAAATGCTTTGGTCAAACAATACCAGCAGTTGTTTAGCATGGAAGGCGCGCAACTGGATATCCGGGAAGAGGCGTTGCTGGCGATCGCGCAGCGGGCCATGGCACGCAAAACGGGTGCACGTGGATTACGGACCATCATGGAAAGTATTTTGCTCAACAGCATGTATGAATTGCCGTCGTTGGAGAACGTTTCCAAGGTCGTGGTCGATGAAAGCGTCATCGAAGGTGAGTCAGAACCCTTTATCGTTTATGAGAATGTGCCTGGCAACGTAGCTTCCGGCGAGTAAAAACGATACCTGGATTCTGGACCTGGCGGCTCAGGCCGGTTCCTGACATCTTTTCCCGCGCTTGTTCCGTACATGCTTTTGCGGACATGGAATCGCATTGGTAGGAATCGCCTGCCTCCTTTGCCATTGATTTTTCCAATCCCGCGCCCATATTTCCCCGTATCAGCTTGAAGGGCGCTTCGCCCTGAATTACATTTGTTTGACAGGCCGGTTTTTATAACCCGACAACCGGTACGATTGATAAGGAATATGATGGCAAAGTCCGACACCGAAAAACCTGAAACAGTTATTACTGATACACCTTTGCTTGAGAAGCAAGGGAGTATGCAGCCCACACCGGTTCTTTCCTTGCGTGACGTGGTGGTTTACCCCCACATGGTCATTCCGCTGTTTGTAGGACGTGACCGTTCAATACTGGCGCTTGATCAGTCCATGAATATCGATAAGCGTATCGTTCTGGTCACTCAGCGTAGCGCAGAAATTGATGAGCCGGTCGAGTCTGACCTGTTTGAGGTAGGTACGCTTGCCACTGTTTTGCAACTACTGAAACTGCCTGACGGCACCACCAAGGTGCTGGTTGAAGGTGGAGAAAGGGTCAAAATAAATAAATTTATTGACGAGAATGGTTACTTTGAAGCCTGGTGGGATCTGCTTCCTGTAGATGAGTCACGCACCCAGCAGGAACTGGACGTGGCTATGCGTTCGTTGATATCCCTGTTCGAACAATACGTCAAACTGAATCGCAAGATTCCTCCCGAACTGCTGACCACGCTGGCCGGTATTGAAGACCCCAGCCGTCTTGCTGATACCGTGGCTGCCCATTTAAGTATCAGGCTTGAGGAAAAGCAGACATTGCTGGAAATCGGCAGTGTTGCGGAACGTATGGAAAAACTCATGGCGCTGGTCGATGGTGAGATCGAGGTGCTGCAATTGGAGAAACGCATCCGTGGCCGGGTTAAGACTCAAATGGAAAAGAGCCAGCGTGAGTACTATCTGAACGAACAGATGAAGGCGATCCAGAAAGAATTGGGCGATATGGATGATGCACCCAATGATATGGACGACCTGGCGCGCCGGGTAGAAGAAGCCGGTATGACTGCGGAGGCCAAGAAAAAGGCTGTCTCCGAACTGAATAAGCTGAAAATGATGTCACCGATGTCAGCTGAGGCAACAGTGGTCAGAAATTATATTGACTGGATGTTGAATGTTCCCTGGAAAAGTAGCAGTCGTATTCGCAAGAACCTGGCAGAAGCTGAGGGCATACTTGAAGCTGACCACTACGGGCTCAAGAAAGTCAAAGAGCGGATTCTTGAGTACCTGGCTGTGCAGCAACGGGTCAAGGCGATAAAGGGCCCGATTCTTTGCCTGGTCGGCCCTCCCGGTGTGGGCAAGACCAGTCTCGGACGCTCCATTGCGCGGGCGACCGGTCGTAAATTTGTTCGAATGTCACTGGGCGGTGTGCGGGATGAAGCGGAAATCCGCGGTCACCGGCGTACATATATCGGTTCCATGCCAGGTCGCGTATTGCAGAATATGGCCAAGGTAGGTAAACGAAATCCATTGTTCATGCTTGACGAGTTGGACAAGATGTCAATGGACTTTCGGGGTGATCCTTCCTCCGCATTGCTGGAGGTTCTGGATCCGGAACAAAATCATGCCTTCAATGACCACTACCTCGAAGTGGATTTTGATTTGTCCGACGTGATGTTCGTCGCGACGGCCAACACGCTGAATATACCCGGCCCGTTGCTCGACCGCATGGAAGTTATCCGTATCCCCGGGTACACCGAAGACGAGAAGTTGCACATTGCGGGTAACTACCTGTTACCCAAACAACTGGAGCAGCATGGATTACGTGAAACTGAAATACGGATCAGTGACCAGGTGTTGGTTGACATTGTCCGGTATTACACGCGTGAGTCCGGTGTCCGGAACATGGAGCGGGAAATAGCCAAGATATGCCGTAAGTCGGTCAAGAAACTGGCACTTGATAAGAAACTCAAAAAAGTAACTGTTTCTGCACGCAACCTGGAATCCTTCCTTGGTGTCAGGCAGTTCCGTTATGGCCTTGCGGAGGAAAATAACGCCGTTGGCCAGGTAACCGGTCTGGCGTGGACCCAGGTCGGTGGAGAGTTACTGACGATTGAAGCGATGTTGATGCCGGGTAAAGGCAAGCTGGAGCAGACCGGTCAACTCGGTGACGTGATGAAGGAATCAATCCAGGCCGCCATGACGGTGGTCCGAAGCAGGGCGGGGGACCTTGGACTGGACCCGGATTTTTATCAGAAGCTTGATTTGCATGTACATGTTCCTGAAGGTGCTACTCCCAAAGATGGCCCAAGTGCAGGTGTTGGTATGTGTACAGCACTGGTATCCGCCCTGACTGAAATACCGGTGCGCGCTACGGTAGCGATGACGGGCGAGATCACACTTCGCGGTACTGTGCTGCCGATTGGTGGTTTGAAAGAAAAACTCCTGGCAGCACATCGTGGTGGTATTGAAACTGTCATTATTCCTTCCGAAAATGAGAAGGATCTGGCGGATATCCCCAAAAATATTCTGCGTAAACTGGATATTCACCCGGTCACAACCATCGATGAAGTGCTTGAGATCGCGTTGGTTGAAGTTCCCAAGCCGTTACCCGGTGCCGTCGGGCCGAAAAATTCGATGACGGATGTTGCCGATACGGAAACCAGGCCGCACTGACAGCGTACCCCGTGGCAAGTCGCGGGGCAGTGAGCCGGGTATTCTGGCATTTCGGCTCAGCTTGCCGTCAGATTGGATCAATTGAATTTTTGTTTGAATGAAATATTTTTTTCTTTCAATCGTGAAAAAACAGTCTTCCGAGCTAATTGAGTCGCTTGGGTGGCAATATTAAAGCAAAAAGTTGCCTTATTGCTTAATAGCAGTTGCGCCGTGGCAGAGTCGTGTATTACCATGTCGCTTCGGCTTGCAGGCCTTTATTTGTAAGGTCTTTCGGGAGTTTAGTCAACTTTCGTAATCGGCAGATATTTCAGTGGGGGTTTGACGCTGAAGGTCATGTTCAAGTCTTCATTAACATACAATCGACACTTAAAAAATTGGAGTGCATAAATGAATAAATCTGATTTAATTGATTCAATTGCGGATGGTTCCGGTCTGAGTAAAGCAGATGCCGGTCGGGCTCTTGATGGCTTTACCTCTGCAATCACTAAGGCATTGCAGGCCGGTGATTCCGTTTCACTGGTTGGTTTTGGTACCTTTGCTGTGAAACGTCGCGAAGCACGTTCAGGACGCAATCCGCGTACTGGCGAAACCATTCAGATCAAGGCTTCAAACAATCCTTCATTTAAGGCTGGTAAAGCCCTGAAGGATGCCGTAAACTAGCGCGCCTTCGAGCGGGGGTGCTTAGCTCAGCTGGGAGAGCATCGCCCTTACAAGGCGAGGGTCGGGGGTTCGATCCCCTCAGCACCCACCATCGTACTAGGAGTGGTAGTTCAGTTGGTTAGAATATCGGCCTGTCACGCCGAGGGTCGCGGGTTCGAGTCCCGTCCACTCCGCCATATGAAAGACAAAGGCGCCTTCAAGGCGCCTTTTTCTTATGTGATATTTGAATTGTAAAGGTTGTTAAAGCATGGTTCTTCAATCGATTCGTGAAAGACTGACCGGAGTTCTCGCCTTCACTATCCTCGGCATCCTGGTCATTCCTTTTGCCCTGGTAGGTGTTAATTCGTACTTCACATCCAGTGGCGATAATATCGTCGCCCGGGTGAATGATACTGAAATTTCGACTAATGATTTCAACCAGAGTTTCTCTAATTACCGCAGACGTATGCAGTCAATTATGGGTGCACAATATGACCCCGTACAATTCGACCAGTTGATCGTACGCCGTGAACACCTCGATAGTCTTATTGACCAGGAGTTGATAACACAGGCAGCACAATCAATGGGGCTTGATGTGGATGATGACACGTTGGCTGAAGAGATCCGTCAAATACCGGCCTTCCAGGTGGAAGGTCAATTCAATACCGATGTGTATCAAAGCAGACTACTGTCACAAGGTATGACACCGAAGCAGTTTCAATCTGAAATGCGTTCGCAGTTCGTGATTAATCAGTTACCCCGAAATATCGCCGAGAGCAGTATCGCTACTTCGGTTGAAGTTAAAGAGTTTGTCGGCTTACTCGATCAGACCAGAACCTTCAACGCAGTGCTGGTTCCCGCTGATGCAGCGGAGTCTGACGTGGAATTCAGTGAATCCGAAATTATTGCCTGGCATGAGTCACACAGCGAAGATTACCAATCCGAAGAACGGGTTATTGTTGAATATATCGAACTGGATGCGGCATTGCTGCCCGTTGGTTTGCCACCCGAGGAAGATTATCTTCGTGCTCAGTTTGAAGCACAGAGCGCGCGTTTTATCAGCCCCGAACAGCGGCAGGTCTCACATATTTTGATTGAAGTGGCTGCCAATGCGAGTGAAGCGGAAATTGAAACGGCCCGGCAGACTGCCGAGGACCTGTCCAGGCGTGCACAGGAGGGTGAAGACTTTGCCACCCTGGCAATTGAATACTCTCAGGATCAGGGTTCTGCATCTGCAGGTGGCGACCTGGGTTGGGTAGAGTCGGGTGTGATGGTTCAGGCATTCGAAAATGCCATGTACGAACTGTCGATGGAAGCACCGATATCAGATCCCGTTCAAACCGGGTTTGGCTGGCACGTCATCCAGTTGAATGAGATACGCGAATCCACCGGTATGAGTTTCGAAGAGGCTCGCATGACTTTGGTCGGCGAGTATGAAGAGGAAAATGCGGCCCGCGCATTCCTTGAGCAAGCGGACCGGTTGGTAGATCTTATTTATGAGGACCCCACGACGCTCGAAAGCGCAGCCCTGGTGATGGAGCTGCCGGTCAATGTCGCTGGTCCATTCTCACGCGCTGGCGGGGAGGGCATTGCAGCCAATCCCGAGGTTATCGAAGCTGCTTTCTCTGACCTGGTGCTGTTGCAGGGCTCTGTCAGTGACCCGGTCAACCTGGATGAGAACCGCCTGGTGATGCTCAAGCTCAAAGAGCACCTGCCGGTGGCTTTGATACCGGTTGAAGAAGTGCGCGATGAAATCATAGCAACCCTGAGTGATAACCTCGCCCGTGATAAAGCCAAAGCCAGGGCCGACGAATTACTGGCTGCCCTGCAAAGTGGTGAAAGTGAGCTTGAAGAGCTGGTTGCTGAATCCGGTCTGGACTACGCACGTCATGAGGAGGTAAAACGCAACGCCGTTATGCCCGATGCAATGCTGGTGCAAGAAGTTTTCCGCCTGGCAACTCCCTCCGAGGAATCACCGGTAGAGGCGGTGCTGCCAACCACCGGGGGTTTCGCGGTTGTACAACTGGAATCGGTTGTTCAGGGTGAACTGGATACCGATACGTTGATGGTTCAGCAGCAATATGAAAGGGTTATTGCCAATGGAAATGCAAGCCAGGAAAATGCTGCGTTGATGCGTCAATTAAGGACGGCTGCCAATATCGAAGTCTTTGAGGATCGGATTCAATAGTCTGCCTCAGCGCTTATAGAAAAATGCAGTTATTTGGTGTGGGCGGGAACCGCTTTGATTCGGCACCGAAGTAGATTTGAGAGATCCCCGCTTACGCGGGGAGAATGTGAGACCGGGGACCGGCAGAGAGGCTGGCCAGGGCCATGACTCTGCAACCGGTTATTGTTTGATTAACGCCGGGTTTGATTAACGCCGGCTTTTAAGCGTCTCTTCCGAGCTCTGCCATACCCAGGATGTTATAACCCGCGTCTACATAGGTGATCTCACCTGTAATGCCACCCGCCAAATCAGAACACAGGAATGCGGCAGCGTTACCGACATCTTCAATCGTCACGGTTCTTCTTAGCGGCGCGGTTCCCTGAACATGGTCAAGCATTTTTCTGAATTGTGAGATACCGGCGGCCGCCAGCGTCTTGATCGGGCCAGCAGAAATCGCGTTCACCCTGTGCCCTTCAGGACCGAGGCTCTGCGCCATATAGCGCGTATTGGCCTCAAGGCTGGCCTTGGCAAGGCCCATAACATTATAGCTCGGCATAGCCCTTACAGAGCCCATATAGGTCAGGGTCAAAAGGGCACCGTTGCGACCGCTCATCATTTTGCGACCCGCATTGGCCAGTGCAACGAAGCTGTAGGAACTGATGTCATGGGCAATCTGGAATCCTTCCCGGGTAACGGCGTCCATGTAATCACCGACAAGTTGTTCACGTGGCGCAAAACCGACAGCGTGGACCAGAATGTCATAATAATCCCAGTGTTTGCCCAGTTCTGTAAACACGTTCTCGATTTGTTCGTCGAAGGCCACATCACATGGAATGATGATGTCCGAATCACAGGCTTCTGCAACCTGTTCCACACGTGATTTTAGTTTTTCAGTCTGATAGGTAAAGGCCAGTTCTGCACCCTCACGGTGCATAGCCTCGGCAATACCCCAGGCGATTGAACGTTTACTGGCAACACCAACGATCAGTGCCCGTTTTCCTTTGAGGAATCCCATGGATGTTTTTCTCCCGGTCAGTAGGTTTTATTAGAAGAATGGCAGGTTAACAGCAGATTTGCCTTTTAGCAAAAAGCCTGCCTTATCGCCTGGCGTGATTAAACTGCAGGCGTTCGGAAGCACCATGCTCAATCACCTGGTTACCGTCATACGCGAGAGCACCGTTAACCCAAACTGCATCGATGCTGCTGCGGAACTGACGGCCTTCGAAAGGCGACCAGCCACAACGTGAAAGAACCTTTTCACGGGTTACATCCGTGGTGCCGTCCATATCCACCAGCACCAGGTCGGCGTGATAACCCTCACGGATAAAACCACGCTCGACGACACCGAATCGCCTGGCCGGGTTGTGGGTGATACCACGCACCACCGTGTGCAAATCAAGTTTGCCATCGTGCACAAGTTCAAGTGCCGCCACCAGGACGTCCTGCACCAATGGCAGGCCGGATGGTGCCGTAAGATAGTCGCGGGAGGCTTTTTCTTCAGAGGTATGCGGCGCATGGTCGGTCGCGATAATATCCAGACGGCCATCCGTGATGGCAGTGATCAGTGCGGCCTGATCTTTCGCGCTCTTTATCGCAGGATTGCACTTGATCAGGTTGCCGTATTGCTCATATTGCGAGTCATCGAAGTGCAGAAAATGCACACAGGCCTCTGCAGTAATCATCTTTCCTTCGACAGGGCCCGGTTCGAACAGGTCCAGTTCACGTGCGGTGGAAATATGCAGCACATGTAATTGGGACTGGTATTTATTTGCCAATGCGACGGCCAGTTCACTGGATGCGTAACAGGCCTCGGCGCTGCGAATATTGGCATGCTCGGTCACCGGGATGTTTTTCCCGTATTTTGCCGCAGCCTGTTTTATATTGGCCATGATCATCGGGGTCGATTCGCAATGGGTTGCAATCAGAACCGGGGAATCGCGGAAAATGGCGGCCAGCGTTGACTCATTATCTACCAGCATATTACCGGTGGATGCACCCATGAAGACCTTGACGCCGCAGGTCGATGAAGGATCCAGGGCCCTTATATTTTCGATATTGTCATTGGTGGCACCGAAATAAAAACCGTAATTTGCAGCTGAAGTTTCAGCCGCGCGGGCGTACTTCCACTCCAGTTGTTCCACATTCGTGGTGGGTGGCTTCGAATTGGGCATTTCCATATAGCTGGTCACGCCGCCGGCAACGGCGGCACGTGATTCAGAGTAAAAATCTCCCTTGTGGGTCAGGCCAGGTTCACGGAAATGCACCTGGTCATCGATCATACCTGGCAGCAGGTGACGGCCATTGGCATCAACAACTTCAGCACCGGCAGGTGCTTGAATACCGTTGCCGATTTTCTCAATACGGCCACTTTTCAAAAGCACATCAACTTCTGTTACCTGGCCTTCATTGACCAGTTGCGCATTGCGTATAACGGTGGATTTATTCATTTGCTTCGCTATTTGGAATGGAGTGGATTTATTAGTGAATATTGTAGACTTATTTCAGAATTTGTTCTGCGCTATTACAAAGGTTGCCATCACATCGCAAATGGTCTCTTCCAAAGCAACATTAAAATCACGATATGCACCGTCTTCCCCGCTTTCGCGGGGAAGACGGTGCAAATAACCAACTTTCGGAGTGAAGTCAGCAAATACGCGGAAGAGGATCGTCTTCCAGTTCTTCAAGGATACGCTCCCCGCCGAGATCGGTTTCCAGTACGACCCGGGACAGGTTTGCATCCACTTTGCCAAAGATTGCAGCATTTTCTCCATCCGGCAGAGCCCGCCATTGAGCCAACACCTGGTGTGCTTGGCCGGGATCAACAATGGCGACAACCCTGCCTTCACAGGCGAGAAACAAGGGGTCATATCCCAGCATATCGCAAACGGATTGAACCGGATCACTGATGGGGATATCCGTTTGCCGGATACTGATTCCCATACCGGTGGCCCGCACAAGTTCGTGGCAGACAGTGGCCAGTCCACCCCGGGTTGGATCACGCATAAAACGCAAACCTTCAACTCCCGACAGAACACGGGTAAGGGGTAAAACGTTTGCCGAGTCGGATTTCAAATCGCCACGTAACCCGAATTGTTCGCGCGCAAGCAACACGGATATGCCGTGGTCACCCACCGAACCGCTGACCAGCATGAGGTCGCCATCACGTATCCGGTCCAGTCCAAGATTCATATCGGGATCCTTGTAACCTATACCGGTTGTGGCGAGATACAAGCCGCCGCCTTCTCCGCGTCTCAGCACCTTGGTATCACCGGCTACGATTTTGACGCCCGCTTCTTTTGCAGCACTGGCCAGGCTCTTGATAATGCGTTCCAGTTGAGCGATTTCCAGGCCTTCTTCGATAAATGCATTCAGACTCAGGTACTTTGGAATGGCTCCGGCGACAGCGAGGTCGTTGGTGGTGCCATGAACCGCCAGTGAACCAATGTCACCACCCGGAAACTCCAGTGGCTGCACGGTAAATCCATCCGTGGTAAAAATCACGTCATGGGAATCCAACGATAAGCTGGCTGCATCGACCTGTATATCGAGCCTGTCATTTGCCAGGTGCCGGGCAAATAGCTCTTCTATGAGTTCGCGCATGTAACGGCCGCCGTTACCGTGTGCCAGTGAAATATGAGTGTCCTGCATGAATTTATCTTCTTTTATAGCCGTATTCGATAATCTGACCGAAACTGATACCCGCGTCATTGACCGGCATCAATAAAGGCAGTGTTGTCTCAAAATCATTTTTTTTGAGTAGCCCGAAGCACTTTTCTGTCAGCACGCGGTTCTGGAACACACCGCCGGCCAGCCCGATGGTGTTGACCCCTGAATCTTCACGTAGCCTTATTGCCTGGTGTAAAAGCGTGTGTGCCATGGATAGATGGAAGCGGGCTGCGCGTTCTGATTGTTGTCGGGATTCATCGACCAGCATGGGAATAAGGTCTGACCAGTCCACATGATAAATATCGCCTTCCTGTAACAGTTCGAGTGGTATCAATAAACGGTCATCCATATCTCCATGCCGCGCTGCCATTGCTTCAAGAAGCATGGGTCCCTGGCCTTCGAAGCTCGCCTGTGAACATACACCGGCAAGCGCTGATGCCGCATCAAACAAGCGGCCGGCAGCGGTGGTGAGCGGGGCATTTTTCCCCTGCTGCCAGAAACTGAAGAGTAAGGGGTCTGATGCTTCAGCCAGTGTGCATGCCTGCCCTGACCCCCAACATATCGCGGCCGCGCTTCGCCATGGTTCACGGCCGGCACGTTCGCCGCCGGGTAAGCTGAAGGGCCGAAAGCATGCTGCACGCCTCCATTGCCCGGGTTTGCCAAGTAATGCTTCACCGCCCCAGAGTGTTCCGTCCGGACCCAGCCCGACACCATCCCAGGTAAACACCAGCATATTTTCCGCCTCATCACCGTTTTTCAGGGTCTCGATAAATGTTGCTGAAGCATGTGCATGATGGTGATAAACCTTGTCAACCGTGAGACCCTGCTGGTATGCCCAGCGTGAAGGGGTGAAGCCCGGGTGTGCATCGCATAGGATGTGGCCGGCTTTGACTTGGTACAGTGCCTGAAGGTCATCTATACATTTGGTAAATGTCTCGAAGCTACGCAGGTTGTCCATCTCGCCGATGTGTGGTGAAACCACCACCCGGTTATCCCAGGCCAGTGCGACGGTGTTTTTCATATGCGCACCCACCGCCAATACCGGCCTATCCAGCGTGAAGGGTAGTTCGATTTCTACCGGTGCCAGGCCACGACCCTGCCGGATTGGTGCCGGATGACCGTTGATTACGCGTATTACCGGGTCATCCGCAGGCCGGACAATGGGTCTGTTGTGATGCAGGAAAGCGTTTGCAACATGCGCCAGGCGTTGTTCGATATCGTCATTTTCGGTTAATACCGGCTCACCGCTGATATTGGCTGAGGTGGCCACAAGCGGTGCGCCAAATTCATTTAACAAGATATGGTGCAGCGGGCTATACGGCAACATGGTGCCTACTTCATTCAGTCCGGGCGCGATTGCCTCAGAAAGGTCATTGCCCGCTATTTTTGATATCAACACGATCGGTCGGGAGGGTGACTCGAGCAGTTGTGCTTCGACATCACCGACAAGCAGATATCGCCTGACCTCTGCCAGCTTATCGCCACGAGGTGCGGGAAACATGACAGCGAGTGGTTTGTGAGGTCTGGGCTTGGTGTTGCGTAATTGCCCGACTGCAGTATCACTACGCGCATCACAAACCAGGTGATAACCGCCTATGCCTTTAATCGCCAGTACTTTTCCTGCCCGCAGTGCTTCGAGCGATGCCTGCAGTGCGGGCTCATTGCCGGGAACAGGGCTATTTCCGTCTTCGCAGTATGTCAGCGCCGGTCCGCATTCTGCACAGGCGACAGGTTCGGCGTGGTAGCGCCGGTCAGCAGGATTGGTATATTCCCGGTTGCATGCCTCACACAGGGGGAAGCCGGCCATACTGGTGTTGGGGCGGTCATAGGGCAGTGCTTCTATCAGGGTATAGCGTGGCCCGCATTGCGTGCAGTTGATGAACGGATAACGGTGGCGCCGGTTGGATGGATCATCCAGTTCCCGCAAACAATCATCACAGGTGAAAAGATCTGCAGGCAGATGGATGTCAGCATCCGCAGCTGCCTGGCTGGCTAATATGAGGAACTCATCGGTTTCAATGCAGCCGGTTTCTTCAACTGTTTCGAGTACAGGCCGCGACACAACCGGTGCACTTTGCAGAAGCGTGTCTACAAATTTGTCCAGGTACAGCGCTTCACCCTGTACATGAACTTCAACCCGGCCTGAAGAATTAAGCACCCAGCCGTGCAGCTTGTGTTGTTGTGCATGACGGTAAATGAAAGGCCGGAAACCGACACCCTGAACCACACCGCTCAGGGTGATTTTTCGGGCTGTCTGTCGGGGTGATTGCCTCATTAAATTACGATGCAGTACCCTAGATCTTCGGGTTGGCAGTTTCCCGCAACCCGTTGGCCCACCAGATCCGGCAGGCGCCTTCATCCGATACCATGCAGGGTCCTATCGGGTTACGTGGTACGCAGGCCTTGCCGTAGAGACGGCACTCATTGGGGTAAATCTTTCCGAGCACGACCCCGGCGCAATCACAACCGGGTGGCATTTCTCCTGCCCGCTTGCGCGCATCACCGGCATAAGACGGGAATTGCCGGCGTGCGTCATGCGCCTTGTATTGATTGGCAATAACATAACCGGAATTCGCAATACTGCCTACGCCGCGCCAGTTCGCGTCTTCGATATTGAATGCTTGCTCAAGCTGTCTGCGTGCGGACCGGTTACCGCCTTCACGAACCAGTTCAGGGTAGCAGTTGTCGAGAAAATATCGGTCATCGTTTAATTGGCGCAAGACCGAATACATCGCTGCCAGCAGGCTTTGGGGTGCAAACCCGGCAACCGCTGCGGGCATGTTGTGTTGATCCACAACAAATTGCCACTCTTCCGGGCCCATCACGGTAGCTACATGGCCGGGTGCGATCAATGCGTTGAAACCCGCCTCACCGGAATCGAGCAACATGGCAACGGCGGGCCAGGTCAGGCGCCCGGACAACAGGAGGAATAGATTCTCCGGTACACCTTCAACCAGCATGGCGGCAACCGGTGCGGTCGTGGTTTCGAAACCGGCAGCAAAAAAGACAACCGGTATTTCGGGGTGTTCTTTCGCAATTCTTACCGCCTCGGCAGGTGATGCGATCGGTCGAATATCGGCACCCCGCGCTTTTGCTTCTGCCAGCGTTCGTACCTCACTTTTCCTGACGTTCACCGGTACACGCAACATGTCACCGAATGCCACCAGGATGATGTTTTCCTTCAATGCCAGCTGAATGGCTTCATAGACGTCTTCTTCAGGACATATACAGACCGGACAGCCGGGGCCCGGGATCAGCTCGATATTGGCGGGCAGTGCACTGCGTAGTCCGGCCATGGTGATAGAGCGTTCATGGCCGCCGCATACATTCATGATTTTGACAGGCCTTTCCAGTGGTAATGCACGGATACGGTCTAACCACTGGCTGGCAGTTACTGTCATGGATATTACGGTTGCGGGTGCTCGTGATCGTGATGGTGGTTATGCGCCGCCTGCACAGGCGGTGAAGCCTGTAATTCCAACCGGTGTTTGCTGACAGCCTCACGCAGCCATTGCAGCCAGGTTTCCATGCCCTCACCCGATTTGGCGGAGGTCTGGATCAGGGCAGCAGGGTTGGCCAGGTTGCGTAGATGCTGCTCGGCGCGTGCCGGGCTGAAATCATCCAGTACCGGCAACAGGTCAGCTTTGCTGAGCATCACCATGTCGGCGGTGCGGAACATCACCGGGTATTTCGCCGGCTTGTCGTCACCTTCAGGCACGGATAACAGCACCACGTTGCTATGCTGTCCAAGATCAAAACTGGCCGGACAAACGAGGTTGCCGACATTCTCTATAAACACGACATCGATATTCGACAGGTCGAGTTGGTGAAGCGCATCATGCACCATGTACGCATCGAGGTGACAGGCGCTGCCGGTGGTAATCTGAATCGCGGTTACACCATGGCTGCGTATACGTTCTGCATCATTTTCGGTTTCGAGGTCGCCTTCGATGACTGCAATGCGAAACTCATCTCCGAGGGTTTTGATCGTGGCTTCGAGTAATGCAGTTTTACCCGCACCCGGTGATGACATCAGGTTGATGGCCATAACGCCATATGCGTTGAAATGTTCGCGGTTGTGTTGCGCAGTATGATCATTTTCAATCAGCAGATCATGTAGTACGGTGATCGCCTCGCGTCCACCCTCCGTTTTTTCCAGCTTACCGCCTGCTGATATCAGGTGTTCGTTACCCCGGGTTATGTTGCATCCACAGGTATCACACATCATTTGCTCCAAAATTCATAGTTTTGTCGAATAGTTCCCGGTCAGTTCGTGTCGTTAACCTGCCGCAATCATCTGGTCATAAAGTTCCCAGGCGGTCTGTGCCTCCTGCGGTGTGATTTTTTGAATCGCGTAACCGACGTGAACCACGACGAAGTCATCAACCTTCAGGCCTTCATCCTGCATCATGAAAAGACTGACGTCACGAAACACACCCTTGGCTTCGCAACTGGCGACAAACCCGTTTATTTCGCATATTTGCATGGGGATACCAAGGCACATCGTTTTTTGTTCCAGTGATAGACAGATTAATTAAAGCATAAACGAAATACCGCAACGAGCGGGGACTTGGATCAAGTGAGCTGCCTTCTTTACACAAGTATTCATAAAAACCTACGCACCGGTCAACAAACCCTGGACGATACCGAGTTCATAGATCAACTTGCTGCCAAGCCCGATTGTCAGTAGGCCGACTGAAGCTTTCAAGCCATTGTGAGCCCATGTGAAGCCACGGGCTGAAAACCTCAGGGGCAGACTGATGACTGCGGCCAGCAGGGCCATTCCGAGAATGGAGCCGGCACCGAACAAGGCAATGTAAAGCACGCCCTGGGTTATTGAGGAAACACTGTTAAGTGCCAGGATGATCAGTGCAGCAGATCCTGCCATTCCATGCATCATGCCAACCAGCATTGCCCGTAAAGGGAAAGATTCGGGGTGATCATGGTGATGAAGGTCGTCTGCATGCGCTTGCCCGCCGGTGTGCGAATGGGCGTGGAAGTGAACCGTCGAATCGTGCCGGTGTAAATGAAAATGAATGCGATCCCTGATTAAACGACGGAGCACGTCGAAACCCAGCAGCACCAGCATAAAGCCAACCGCAAGTTCCAGCCCTTGCGCGAATCGTTCGGGAACCAGCGTATCCATCACCAGTACCAAACCACCAAACAGCGCCAGGGTTAATGCATGTCCCGCTCCCCATGCTGCACCTTGCTTTGCGGTCGAGGCGAGAGACCGGCTACGGGTGGCCAGCGATGCAACAGCCGCCACGTGGTCAGCCTCCATTGCGTGCTGCATTCCGATGAGAAACCCGAGAAAAATGACACTAAACACACACACTCCGCAGCTTGGGTAAGACCATTCCAGTTATTGATAAACGGGACCTATGAGCAAATTCACTTTATATTAGTTTTATTTAACGTATATTGATCTGCGTCAATTTGTCACATCTCACGCTGTCCTAGTATATTTGTCAGAAAAAAGAGAAATCAGGTGTGAATCTACCCAATACACTTATACTCGGTATCGGCAATACCCTTCTAAGCGATGAAGGCGCGGGTATTCACGCTCTGAATTTGCTGCAATCATACCACCCCGATTCGACAAATCTTACATATATCGATGGCGGCACACTCAGCTTCACCCTCGCAGCCTACATAGAAGATTGTGAAAACCTGATCGTGTTTGACGCGGCAGAATTAAAAGCACCTGCAGGAACCGTAAGAACCATGTCGGGTGAGCGGATGGACGCGTTTCTGGGTGCAGCCAGGCGCAGTCCGCATGAGGTCGGTTTGCTGGATCTGTTCGATATTGCACGCCTGACCGAATCCCTTCCGGATAATCGTGCATTGATTGGGATTCAACCGGATAGTATTGAATGGGGTATGTCCCCAACCCCGCTGGTTGAGAAAGCATTACCCATTGCTGTTGAGCAGGCGGAAAATCTGCTTAAGCAGTGGGTAACAGCCAACGGAAAGGGCTCAGACTGTAACCCGAAAACAGCAAAACAGCAGGTTCAGGGTTTGCCGTCGTGGGTGAACCCATGAATCAGACAGACACCCCCCGCTTCAATATTCACACGGGTAACGAACTCACCTGGAACGTGAAGCCGATTTTGCACGAGATACGTCATGCACTGTTTGAATTACTGGACAGCGGCAACACCAGCATCATTGACCTGCGCAGCATTCCGCTGGCACCGGGTGAAGAAGAGACCATCATCAATGCACTGGGACAGGGTGAAGTTCACGCCCGCCTGGATGCACTTGGCCGGAGTGATATAGTCGAGACGATGTATTCAGGTGTCTGGCTGATTACCCATTACAACGAAAATGAAGCGGTCGTCAGCCGCTTTATCGAGATTACAGAATTACCGGCCATCCTCAAGTCACAGCATGAGGATATGTCCAAAGCATTGAAAGAACTTACACAAGAGTTGGAAACACAAGACACGTAAATACTTGCGGAGACGGAAACATGAAGAAGGATTTATCCCTGAATGATGGCACCCCGATAGAAGGGACCCCGGAACCTGGGACCCTGGGCGAAACCTTACGTAGCCAGGGGGTTTCCCGTCGCAGCTTTATGAAGTTTTGCGCAACGACAGCGTCAATGATGGCCTTGCCGCCATCGATGATACCAATGATTGCCCATGCGCTGGAGAATGCCAGGAGGCCTTCGGTTATCTGGCTGTCGTTCCAGGAGTGCACAGGCTGCACAGAATCGCTGACCCGTGCTCACTCACCGACCCTCGAGAGCCTGATTTTTGAGTCGATCTCACTTGACTACCACCACACTTTGCAGGCAGCTTCCGGTCATGCAGCGGAAGCGGCGCGCGAGGCTGCGATGGAAGAAAACTTCGGAAATTACCTGTTGGTGGTAGACGGTTCCATTCCATTGGATAACCCGGGTTATTCAACCATCGCGGGTATCAGCAATCTTGATATGCTGACCGAGAGTGCCAAGGGTGCTGCTGCAATCATTGCAGTTGGAACCTGTGCAACCTACGGTGGTATCCCACACGCCAACCCGAATCCGACCGGCGCAGTATCTGTTAAAGATATCATCAAGGACAAACCCATCATCAATGTGCCGGGCTGTCCACCAATACCGGTTGTTATCACCGGTGTGCTGGCGCACTACCTTACTTTTGGCGCAATACCGGATTTGGATCATATCGGCCGGCCCAAGGTGTTTTATGGCCAGAGTATTCACGATCGTTGCTACCGTCGGCCGTTTTACGACAAGGGACAGTTCGCCGAGACCTTTGATGACGAAGGTGCGAAAAAGGGTTGGTGTCTGTACAAGCTCGGCTGCAAAGGTCCGACCACCTACAACGCCTGCGCAACGACCAAGTGGAACAACGGTACCAGCTTCCCGATTGAGTCCGGGCATCCGTGCATCGGTTGTTCCGAGCCTGATTTCTGGGATGGCGGCGGCTTCTATAAGGCGCTGTCAATGCCGACCGAGGATATTTCAAAGACCGCTGTTTACACAGTAGCGGGGGCTGCCGCCGCCGGCGCTGTCATTGGTGCTTTAAACCGTGGCAAGAAAAATAACAGCGACAAAATTCATATCAAGACCACTATTGACGACCTGAGAAAGTGAGTGCGGGTAGTGATGTTTTGTAAGACAGAAAAAATGAGGAAGAGACTATGACCGAAATCGAGCTTCTGAGTTGGGCACGTGGTCCGGGCTTGCAGATTGCAACCATTATTTTTGTAGCCGGTGTCGTGATCCGAATCTTCGAGATATTCTTGCTGGGCAGGAAAGCCAATCTTGCTGAAGCCAAGGGTGGCGAGATGTCCAATGGTCTGAGAACGATGATCACAAGAACGGTTCCTGACCGGACGACTTTCAAGCGCTCAAGTGTCACCATTGTGTCCGGATATATATTTCACATTGGCCTGTTCATCGTCTGTTTTCTGTCCGCACCGCATATCCTGTTTCTGAAAGACGTTATCGGATTTGGCTGGCCGTCGTTGCCGACACCGGTAATTGATGCATTCGCTGTGGTTACAATCATTGCGTTACTGGCCACGCTGGTGAACAGGTTGACCAACAAGGTGATGCGCTACCTGACCAACTTCGAAGATTTACTGACCTGGTTTATCACTTTTTTGCCGGTGGTTACGGGTTACATCGCTTTCCATCGCATAGGCATGACTGCACCGACCTTGCTGGCAGTACACATATTGAGCGTCGAGCTTCTGATGATCATATTTCCTTTCACCAAGTTGATGCATGCATTCACACTGTTCATTGCGCGCTGGTATAACGGCGCGATTTCCGGTT
>Ga0316187_10000927_pt1 | contig 24416 bp, 19 predicted proteins | sample CroRivburrow1_MG_FD_204927 | JGI IMG/M metagenome (GOLD analysis project Ga0316187, IMG submission 204927) | Coastal sediment microbial communities from Maine, United States - Cross River worm burrow 1 | ecosystem: Environmental > Aquatic > Marine > Coastal > Sediment | place: USA: Maine...
GTACACAAAAAGACCTTCATCCGACGAGCGGATGGTACAGTCGCTCCAGTTGAAAACAACATTGTCGAATGCCATCAGGCAAAACGGCACCAACAATAAGGGAGCATGAACCTGGCGTAACCTCACCTCTTCCGACTGTGCACCCAGGTCGGAGATGAATGCACCGACCAGCACCGGGCACATCGGACGTTCTGCCTGCCAGCACTCGGTTTGCACGGAAGCGGGCCTCAATTTCTCACAAGCCACACCATCTGTGGCGACCAGAACATCGAGCAAAGATTCAGCACCGGGAAGGCGCATGGCTTCGAGCGTCGACACCGCACGGCCTGCATCCTGCGCCAGGCCCCAGGGACGCCCTGCCCCCCACGCCGCTTTTGTCGCCATGACTTCCGCTTCATTGAGGGACACGATCATGCAGGCCGGGCTTTATCAAACAACGGCCAGGCCCAGTCATCTGCGTCCATGCCGGCTATCTCATCCGGGAACGGTGCATCCGCATACATGGTAATCCGCACCCAGCGATCGGATTTCGGATCAAAGCGCGACGCACCGAAAAACGCCAGCTTGCAGCGCAGCATGTCAATCGGCATCATGGTCGCCGACAGAACATTGTCGTGTATCTCTGCATAGGGCAGTTTAGCCGCAACCTGCACCCGGCGGGCCGCATGGCGATGTTCTGGATGACGCAGCAGGAACTCAGCCAGCAGTGTGGTTTCAGGTTCTGACTCAAGTGCTGCCATCATCATGGCGACCTCTCGGCCTATGCCAAGGCGCTGCTCGAGCTCGGCCCCGTCTTCCTCGTGCCGCTCACCCAACCGCGGTTCCAGTTTTTCTTCCGACACATACCAGAACCGCGCAGTCTGGTCTGCTGAGCCAAAATCCGTTGCCAGCGCCCAGTCAAAATGCCTGGCGGCCAGGCCGGCAAGCTCGTCAACTCGCATTGTTCCGTCTATGGCAAATGCCTGCCTTTCATCCGCCGCCATTTCACCGGCCAGGTCATCGACCAGGTCACCGTGGGGTTCAATCATCAAGGAACATACTGCCTCCTGCCCCTCCAGCGTCAAGTTGGCGGCAGCCCACAGGTATAGTTCATTCCACGGTTCTGCGCCGGTCAGGGTGTCAGTCTCAAGATGGGTTTTCAGCGTTTCGAAATCACCTGCAAGTTTGCACACCCGCATGGACTGGCGTTCGTCCGGTGTGTGCCAGCGCTCTAGTCCGGCATGGGCCCAGTCCAGGTGCTCCAGGAAATGCCTGATCGTATCAGCACTGGCAGCCGGCAATGCGCGAACCCGCGCCAAGGCTGTTTCCCGCGCTGTCATCCAGGCATTCAGCAGGGCGGGATGGGTGACCAGAAACGGCGCCATGCCCAGCCCGGTTGAATTTCCGACCCCCAGCCGCCTGCGAATGTCACGATCCAGCGGTACGGCATCCGCGCCTCCCTTGACCCGCGCCATGTGTTCGACGATGTCCACCGTAAATGCCCGGATCAGCCATACCGCCAGCAGTTCAACCCTGAATGGCCCGCCGGCTTCTACACGCGCGGCATACAGATCCCTGTCAGCCAGACCGAACTTGCCGTTGCCATAAACTGCGGTGGTGCGCATCAGGTAGCCGACCTTGTCTATTTCCGCCACATCAGGCTGGCGGCCCTGCGACAGGCAATCGGCGACGTGGTCGAACAGGCGCACGGACCTGTTGGCGCGCGACAGAACCAGCTCGCTCGCCGCACACCGGCCTGCCTCCTGTTTCGGCACATTGCCACGCAACCGGTCAATATCAGCCCGGGTTGGAACCCCGTCGAACAGCGCAAACGAGGCATCCCATTCCGTGGCGATCACCCGGTCGGAGCGCTTTTCCGGCGGCAGGTCGTTGGCATAGGCAATCAGTGAATAGGTGCGCTCAGGCCCGCGCGCTTCATAGACACCGACGCCAACGCCCCTGTCATCCACCTCCCAGACGGTGCGCTCCACCTGCCAGCCTTCACGCTTCACCCGGCGCAGGATGGCGCGCATGAACGAAAGCCGGGTCTGATGCGATGCCCCCATGCGGGCAAGCCGCATGACCTCCTGCGGCGTCCGCATCAGTTCGGCAACTCGTGCCTCATCAGGTAGCGCCGGTATCGCCTCAGCCATTTTCAAAACCTTCCAGCACGTTCACCGTGTTGATGCCGATTTCTTCCACTGCATAGCCGCCTTCCATGCAAAACAGGGTCGGCAGCTTCAGCTTTGCGATGCGCCCGCCATAGTCGGTAAAATCATCCGACTTGAGCCTGAAGAAACTGATCGGGTCGCGTTCGAACGTATCGACCCCCAGCGAGACGACGAGCGCATCCGGCGAATAGGCTTCAATCCGCTTGATGGCATCATCCATTGCACCGCCCCATTCATCATATCCGGTGTTGGGCGGCATGGCGTAGTTGACTGTGAACCCTTCGCCCTTGCCGGCACCGGTCTCGTCTTCATACCCTAAAAAGTGCGGAAATGCATGCTCCGGCGCGCCATGCAGCGACACGAACAGGACATCATCCCGGTCATAGAAAATATCCTGTGTCCCGTTGCCATGGTGGAAATCGGGATCAAGGATCGCAACCCGCTTTGCACCGTCGTTCAAGAACATCTGGGCAGCGATGGCGGCATTGTTCAGGAAACAATACCCGCCATACATGTCCTTGGCGGCATGATGGCCAGGCGGACGGCACAGTGCAAATGCCGAGCGTGCACCCCCGGCAACAATACGCTGTGCGGTTTGCGCAATGGCCGCACTGGCCTGTGCCGCCTCCCAGGTACCGGACGTAATCGCCGTTTCGATGGCCAGGGCATAATACCCGACAAGTCCGTCAATATGGACCGGTTTGCGAACCTGCATGCGCCGCGCCGGAAAACCGGTCGCCAGGATTTCACCTTCATAGCCTTCCGCAAGCCACCGGTCCCATGCGGTCTCCAGGAATTCCAGAAACCCTTGGTCATGAATCTGGCGAACCGGCCCCATGTCCAGGGCTGCCGGTTCGGCAAAGTCCTTGAAACCGCGCGCACCCAGACGGTCCATGATGTGTTGCCAGCGCTCCGGGCATTCGAACGGCCGCACAAAAAGCCCGCCCGACAGCTCGCCTTTCGGAAAGTGCTTTAAATGGTCATCACTGCGAACAACTTGCATGAGGTGTCACTCTTCAACAATTCCTGCGGTTTTCAAAACGCGTTACAGAGGCGATCTTGATCAACCTTCTGATCTGCTCTCAACATAGTGTTTCATTGCCCTTACACTACACACAATCCGGCGCTTGCTCGCCAACGTTCAAAGTCCATAAGGCAAGCCTGCCATCTGTTGCCCATCATTTCAATCTAGGTTTGACCTGCAGAATTTGGGAGATGTCGTATGCATATCAAACGGCTTTGTATGACAGCACTGCTCGGCGTGCTGATATCGGCCTCCGGCGCACTGGCCGGCAGCGACTGGCAATCCCTGCATTTCCGTGACCACAAGCTTGTCGGCAAGATTTACGCAAGCCCTGACAGGCAGCAACTGACGCTGGACGAGGTGAAGCAACGCGCTGCCAAGGCCCAGTTTGTGTTGCTTGGTGAAATCCACACAAATCCGGATCATCACCGGCTGCAGGCGGACATCCTGCAGCACATGATCGACCAGGGCCGCCGTCCAGCCATCGTGATTGAAATGATCACCCGCGCCCAGCAACCGGTTCTGGATTTCTTCGCCGCCAATCCAACCGACAATGCAGACGATATTGCCGCGCGGCTGGAATGGGACAAGTCCGGCTGGCCCGACTTTGCCATGTACAAGCCAATATTCGAGATTGCGCTGAAAAACCGGCTGGCCCTGCGTGCCGGCAATCTCGAGAAAGGCACGATCCGCCGTCTGGGCGGCCGGGTAGGCTCAAAACTGACCGATGACGAACGGGCACAGCTCGGGTTGAACACACCTCTTGCGGCAGAAACAGCCAAGTCATTGCTCAAGGAGATCGCGGAAAGCCATTGCAACATGATGCCGGAAACCGTTTTGCCCCAGATGGCAGATATTCAGCGCGCCCGCGACCACGTCATGGCGAGCGCCCTGACGGACCCGGCCAACAAGGACGGTGCCGTGCTGATCGCCGGCGCCGGTCACACCAGACTGGATTGGGGCGTTGGTTTCCTGCTTGGCGATGATGAACCGGATCGTGTTCTGAGCCTGGCATTCAGGGAAGTTTTCGGAGGAGCCACTGAAGCTGACCTTGCCAGGCCCACCCATCACGTATCCATTGTGACCCCTCGATCCGAGATCAAGGATCATTGTGCCGTGTTCAGGAAAACCAAGATGAAAGGCTAGACACTTTCACTGCGCGATCTTCAATCTCAGCACCTTGCCGTCATCACTGTCCGTCAACAGGTAGATGAGGCCGTCCGGGCCCTGAACCACATCCCGGATGCGTTCACCCAGATCCTGCAGAATTCGCTCCTCTGACACGGGTTTGCCATCAGCAAACACCAGCCGCGACACCGACGCACCGCGCAGAGCGCCGATAAAGTAATTGCCTTTCCATTTGGGAAACGCCTCGCCGGCATAGATCATCAGGCCCGATGGCGCGATGGACGGGTCCCAGTAATGCACCGGCTGTTCCATGCCTTCCTTGCTGGTACCCTCACCGATGCTGGCTCCTGAATAATCAATCCCGTAGGTGATAACCGGCCAGCCATAGTTCTTGCCGGCTTGCGGATTGTTGACCTCGTCTCCACCGCGCGCACCATGTTCCGCCGTCCATAACTCACCGGTTTCCGGATGCAGTATCGCGCCCTGAATATTGCGATGCCCGATCGACCATATCCGCTTGTCCCACCCGTCCGGCTGAGGATTGCCCGGAGCCGGATTGCCATCCGTGTCAATCCGGATGACCTTGCCAATACCCGTCGACGGATCCTGGGCTGAATCCATTTGATTGCCGCGATCACCTGTCGTCACAAACAGCATGCCGTCGCGATCAAATACAAGGCGGCAGCCGAAATGCCTGCCCGTTGCGCCGGCCGGGCTTTGCTCGAAAATCCGCGTAACCTTGTCCAGGCGGTTAGTGGACAGATCAAGCTGAGCTCTGGTCACCGCCGTTCCCCGGCCTCCATCATAAGAGGCGGCATGACAGTAGAAAATCGTCCCCGAGGTCGCAAAATCAGGTGCCAGCGCGATCCCGTGCAATCCGCCCTGGCCGCCGGCTGAGACCCCTTCAAGACCATCGATGACCACCGGTTTGCCACCATCTGCAGGCACCAGGCTGAGACGCCCAGGACGTTCACCGACCAGCATGCGCCCGTCAGGCAGGAACGCCAGCGACCACGGAGCATCCAGCCCGTCAACCAGCGTCTCAACATTCAGTTTGTAATCCTTAGCCTGGTGCACTTCGGCAACAGCTGGAAAAGCGCATGCTGCCAGCATGCTCATGGCAATTGCAAAACTCTTCATAGTCAGTCTCCTTGTGACGGCACCGGCATGGAAGACATGAGTGCCAGGACAAATGATGTAAGTTTTAGTTTTTCCAGGCCCGACAGGGCGATGTATGCGTTGCGGGACGCTTGCGCCTCACCGCCATGCCAGCGGATGGCTTCATCGATGTTCGCAGCACGGCCATCGTGCAGAAGCCGGTGATCGGGCAGTTGCCCCCTGAAACCGACCAGCGGGGTCGTGCGCCATTCTGTCGGCAAGGCCGATCCCTCACCGCCATAAGACGTCAGTCCGTCACCCATATTGTGCAACAGCAAATTCGAAAACAGCGCGACGGAGCCACCATCTGCCGTCTCCATGTAAGGTGTATGACAAGAACTGCACATGGCATCGACAAAGCTTTGCGGCTGTTCCGGTACCTTTGGCGGCACAGCCAGCGAGCGCACATGATCGGCCAGCGCCGCGATCTTCGTGCCGTCGAAGTCTACGGCCAGGTCGGGCGACTGAATGCCGGAGGCTTCCAGACAGTCGTGCTGGCGCGACGTGCACTCGCCCTGCGGCGCCGGGTGGGCTGGTGATGTGAGGCCCATGTCGAACCATAGCGCGTTGGCAACCTGGTCTTCGACCCTGGCGGCTGTCGCCTTCCAGTTGAAGCGTCCGATCTTCGGTCTTTCACCCGGCACCTGCAGCAGGTGCACCCGGCCTGATATGCCATCGTCATTCCTGTCCTGCGAGTCCGCTCCCTTGACGATGGCCGCAGCGGACACCTGCGCGACCAGCGCGGTGGAATCAAGCGCAGGTGCGGCACGCAATGACATGGTGATGCCGGCGGTTCGTCCCGGCCCGCTGGCAAAGCGAACCGATGCCAGGAATCTGGTCAATCCATCGCCGGCCTGCAAGGCGGTCAGGTCCGCCACACCTTCCGGCTCAACACCGTCCACCGCCTTGTTCTGCAGTTGCACGCCATAGTGCGGATCACCCCTGCCGTCGACAAAGGTATGGCGCAGCAGAACACCCGCACCGGCCACTTCGCCGTCCGGCCTGACACGAATACGCGCACCGCCACCGAACCAGTGGCAGGCATGGCACGAGGCTTCATTGAAGATCGGGCCCAGTCCGTCAGAGGCGGTTTCCGCGCTGGTCCAGTTCTGCCGGAACATTTGTGCGCCGGTCATCTCCTGCGCACTGACACCGGACCCCAGGACAACAACGGCGAATATGGCTACAAGAATTCTTTTCATATGAGCGTTATACGCTTCACATTGTGGCGCCGATTTGCCAGGGCACGAACTCGTGATCACCCAGGCCCTGAATCTCGGACAAAGATCCCTCACCCGACGCGATACGCAGCCAGGCCTGGAAAATCTCCTCGCCTACCTGTTCGACACTTGCCTCGCCCGACAGAATGCGCCCGGCATTGATGTCCATGTCTTCAGGCATGCGCGCGGCAAGCTCTGAATTGGTGGCAATCTTGAGCGTGGGTGCCGGTTTGGAGCCAAACGCCGACCCCCGCCCGGTGGTGAAGGTCACCAGGTTGCAGCCGGACGCAATTTGCCCGGTCACCGACACCGGATCATAACCCGGACTGTCCATGAAGGTAAAACCGCGTGCGGTGACGGGTTCGGCATATTTGTAGACACCGTTGAGAGGTGACGTGCCACCCTTTGCCGCGGCGCCCAGTGATTTTTCAAGAATGGTCGTCAGACCACCCTTCTTGTTGCCCGGTGACGGGTTGTTGTCGAGCGAGCCGTTATTGCGGTCCACATAGTCCTGCCACCAGTTGATCCTCTCAAGCAGCTTGCGGCCGATCTCCGGCGTGGCAGCCCTGCGGGTAAGCAGGTGTTCCGCGCCATAGATCTCAGGCGTCTCGGCCAGCACGCCGGTTCCTCCTTGAGCAACCAGCAAATCGCAGGCATATCCAAGTGCAGGATTGGCCGTGATACCGGACCAGGCGTCCGATCCGCCACACTGAAGCGCCACCATCAGGTCGGACGCCGGGCAGGTCTCGCGGACCGATTTATCAGCCGCCGGCAGCATATCCTTGACCTTTGAAATCCCGGTTTCGATGGTGCGGCGCAGGCCGGCAACGTCCTGAATGTTCATGGTTTGAAAGCGCGGGCCGCGTTCAAGGCCATACGCTTCCAGCAGCCAGTCAATCTGGTTCATTTCGCAGCCAAGCCCGACCATCAGCACACCGGCATGGTTGGGATGGCGCGCATAGCCCCACATGACCCGCTGCAGGGCATCAAAACCGTCGCCGGAGTCTGCCATGCCGCAGCCGGTGCCGTGCACAAACGCAACAACGCCGTCCACATTCGGATAGTCGGCAAGTTCAGCGGGGGTGAAATGATCGGCGATCATGCGGGCTGCCGTCGCCGAACAATTCACCGAGGTGATGATGGCAATGTAGTTGCGCGTGCCGACTTTGCCGTTGTCGCGGCGGAAGCCCTCGAATGTTGCCCGACTTGTGTCGGTTACCATTGAAACCGGGCGGACCGCTGTCGAAAACTCATAAGTCTGCGATGTGCTCTCAAAGTTCACATTGTGAGTATGCACATGCGTACCGGCTGCGATGTCGGTTGATGCAGTACCGATGAACTGGCCGTATTTCGTAACCGGTTCACCGGCCTTGATGGTGCACAGGGCAATCTTGTGACCGCGTCCAACGCGCTCGCAAGCCGTCGTGCCGAGTACATCTTCGCCAATCTCGAGGGGCCTGACGGCGGTTGCCACATTGTCTGTTTCGTCAAGCCGTATTGCGGCAGGTGCCGTCATGTCATTCGCTCCGGAATATGAGACTGCTGGGATTGCGGATGATCAGTCAATGCTGGCAGCATTTCAAGGGAAGCACGATTTATCCGGTCAGTATCTGCTGGCGAACCATGGAGACCAGGCTGTCATGTGTCACGTTAGGCGCAAGGCCGGTCGTGTTCAGGCTGTAATGTGAACGGGCATAGTCTGCATTGCGCTCATCGAGCAGTTTACGCAATTGCTGCATCGCCGCCGGATTGCCCTCCATGGGACGCAAATCACCCTGTGCCCGGACCCGGTTCATGTGCTCTTCAGCACTGGCCTTGAGCCAGATGGTGTGAAAATCACGCAGCAGGCAATTGTATGCATCCCCGTCACCGACAATGCCGCCGGCCACCGCCAGCACCACGCTCTTGTGGCGCGCGGAAATGGTTTCCAATGCATCGGCCTCCAGCCTGCGATAGCCGTTCTGGCCGTACAGATTGAAGATCTCCGGCACCGGCAGGCCGCTCTGGCGTTCGATTTCGTCGTTCAGTTCCACGAACGGGATGTCGAGGGCGCGAGCCAAGCTGAAACCGAGCGTGGATTTGCCGGCACCACGCAATCCCACCAGCGCAATGCGTTGCCGGCGGCCTGAATGGCTGTCCGGCAACGACCGTGTTTCGGAGACGAGTTCTTCCAGCGACACGCCGAGCGACTTCGCTATATCACGCAGCAGAATAATGGAGATATTACCGGAGCCGGTTTCAAGCTGGGCAAGATAGCGCTCTGACACCCCCGATATGCCCGACAACACCCGCCGCGACAGGCCGCGCGCCTTTCGCTCAGCGCGCACCCTGTCTCCAAGACCGATCAGGAAGGCCTCGGAATCGCGCCTGCCTTCCGGCTGCGTGCGCGGCGTATGATTGCAGTGCGCCAGTGTGACCGGGTCAGACCGCTCAGTAGGTTTCAACGTGATACCTCCCGCTGGTTCTCATATCCGGTTTGAGGGATGCCCAGTCGAGCCCGCCATTGCGGCAGATATCGGCCAGGGCTTCATCAACGCCGGCTTCCATGCCTTTCAACCCGCAAATGTAGATGTGGGTTTCATCCTGCTGCAGCAGGTCCAGCAGTTCGCGGGCCCGCACCCGCATCCGGTCTTGAACGTATTCCTTGGCTTCACCGTCAACCCGCGAATAACAGAACTCGGTGTGCAGCAGGCTTTTCGGCACCTTTTTCAGGGGCCCGAAATAGGGAAGTTCTTCCGGCCGGCGGGCGCCGAAGTATAATTGCAGTTTGTTCTGCAACTCCGGCATTGTCCGGCGGCGGCGTTCGGTAAATCCGCGGAATGGAGCTGAACCGGTTCCGGTACAGATCATGATCAGATTGGCCTGCGGATCATTGGGCAGCAGGAAAGTCGCACCAAATGGCCCGGTAATCTCAATCTCTGCGCCTCTCTCAAGGTCGCACAGATAGTTGGAGGCGACCCCCTTGTCTTCGCGCTTGACCGTCAGTGCAATATTATTGGTGTTCGGCTTTTCGCCGTCACGTGCACTGGCGATGGAATACAGACGCGGCTCATGTGGCCTGCCTTCGGCATCTTTGCCGGGCACGACCACACCAATGCTTTGACCTTCAAGCACCGGAAACACCTGCTCGCCCAGGTTCAATATGATGTGGCGCACGTCGCTTTCGGCATCTGCATCGGTCAGCCTGAAATTGCCTTGCACAACTGCCCTGGCAGGCTTGGCCCGGTTGAACAGGTTGATCGACGGCTTTGAAGCCGACGCAGGTGCCACCGGCTTGCCGCCGGTGCCTTCATGAGCCTTGGCCAGCAGGGCCTCGATTTCGTCTTCCAGCGCTTCAAGCGAACCGCCGCCATCACTGGCCTCTTCCAGTCCCTCCTCCTGCTCAGGCAGTTCCAGCATCTCAAACTGCTGTTCCAGCGTGTAAGGCTCCGCCACCACCCGCCAGTTGTCGATCGACCCCGTCGGGCACGGACTGATGCAGTCCATGCAGAAATTGCACTTGCTCACATCCACCACGACATTGTTGTCGTCATGGGTGATGGCGTCGATCGGGCAATGCTCTTCACAGGTGTAACACCGGATGCAGATTTCCGGATCGATCAGATGTTGTTTGACAAGCGCGGTCATGCGTTTGACGCGACACCGGAGACTTTGACGTACTCGAAATCACCGGGCTTGTTGTCGATGCCGACGCGTGGAGGCGATATCCAGCCTGCATACTTTCCGGTTTCCCATTGCGGTTTCATCAGGCTGTCAATGAAGTCACCATCGGCTTTCGACGGCACCCACTCATCCTTGCGCTTTTCCCATTCTTCAGCCGACAGCAGGTTGCCGTCCGGGTCTGCGTGAATAGCTGCAAACTCGCCCTGATGACGATGGAAAGCCACGTGCGGCAGGGTGATCTGAAACTCCACACCCTCCTTCTTGAGAATGTTGTTCCACCGGTTGACACCGCCGGTTGCGTCTTTCACATAGTCGTCGCGCAGGCGCATATTGATCGCCGACAGTGCCGGCTCGTCTGAAATGACCACCTTGCCGTCGATCAGCCTGAGGACCGGATACGTATCACGCTCAAGCTTGTGATCGTCTTCGATCTTGGCTTCCCGGTAGCGGCCCTTGATGCCGGAATTGAACGCGTTGGCTGCATTGGTAGAGATTTCCGAGCCGAACAGGTCCAGCGACAGCGAATAATGCATGTTGGCTTTTTTCTGGATGGTCGGCAGGTCGATCACACCCAGTGCGCGCACCCCATCGATATCATATGGGTCGGTGATGCCGGCCTGTTTCATCGCCTCGCAGGTGCGCTGGATGGTGCGGCCCACGCCGGTTTCGCCGACAAACATGTGATGGGCTTCCTCGGTCAGCATGAACCGGCAGGTCCGCGACAGCGGATCGAAGCCGGATTGCGCCAGTGCCTCAAGCTGCATCTTGCCGTCACGGTCGGTGAAGTAGGTAAACATGAAGAACGACAGCCAGTCAGGCGTTGCTTCATTGAAGGCTCCTAGCATGCGCGGGTGATCTTCCGAGCCTGACTGGCGCTGCAGCAGCATGTCTGCTTCCTCGCGGCCATCGGCACCGAAATATTTCTGCAGGAGATACACCATCGCCCACAGATGGCGGCCTTCTTCCACGTTCACCTGGAACAGGTTTCGCATGTCATACAGCGACGGTGCGGTTTGCCCGAGATGGCGTTGCTGCTCGACCGAGGCCGGTTCCGTGTCGCCCTGGATCACGATCAGGCGGCGCAGCATGGAGCGGTATTCACCGGGCACTTCCTGCCATGCAGGCTTGCCGGCGTGCTCACCGCACGGGATGGTGCGGCCTTCTTCTTCCGGCGCCAGCAGGATACCCCAGCGATATTCCGGCATCTTTACATAACCGAACTTGGCCCAGCCCTTGGGATCTACCGAAACAGCGGTCCGCAGGTACACCAGCGATTCCTGAAACCCCTCCGGCCCCATATTGCTCCACCAGTTCAGGTAGCCCGGGTGCCACTTTTCCAGCGCCTTCAGCACGCGCCGGTCTTCCGACAGGTTCACATTGTTGGGGATCGACGTATTGTAATCGACATTGACGAGATCAGCCATTCTGCTTGGTCCTTACCTACACACGTTCCATATTGAAGTCAGCGCGCTTGCCCGAACCGTATCGTTGCAAGGCGCCATCAGCACCCACCGCGTTGGGGCGCTGGAAAATCCAGTTCTGCCAGGCCGTCAGCCGGCCGAATATACGCGTTTCCATGGTCTCCGGTCCGGCAAACCGCAGGTTTGCCTCCATGCCGGTCAACGCATCGGGAGAGAAGCTGGCACGTTCCTCAAGGAAAATCCGTACTTCGTCTTCCCAGTCAATATCATCAAATGCAAACGTGACCAGACCAAGCTCATCGGCTGCTGATGCATCCAGCGCCTCGCCCTGCTTCGCCTTTGCAGCCTCAACCGCTTCAGGCTCACCGAGGAACCGTGTCTCAAGCCGGGTGATGCCGTTGCTCATCGGATAAGCGCCAAAATTCAACGGCCCCAGCGCGATGGTTGCCTCGGGCCGGTTATCGCCTTCGAACTGGCCGTCCGCCATGTAGGAACGGTCTGCTGCAAACAGCAACTCCGCCAGCGTTCCGGCGAAACACGAACCCGGTTCCGCCATGACGGCAAGTGTGCGCGATGTCAGGTCCACGCGCTTCAGCACGCGGCGCCAGTACAGCAGCAGTTCGCGCATCAGCCAGTGCTTGCCATTGCTGTCCATGAAGTCGTCATAAGCCAGCACCATGGCCGGATCACCGGCGGACTTGAACTGGACGACGGCAATTTCCAGCTCATTGAAGCGGATTTCCAGCAATGCATCATCGAGTTCACGGGCCAGGCGCAGCGGCCAGAACTGGTCTCCGAGCCCTTCGGCTGCGGCGACATCGGCAGGCGGGACTGTGTCCGGGCCGGTGATGTTGATCGTTGCAATTCGGGAACCGCGATCAAGTTCGACGGAAACGGTTGAATAGGCGATGGCGTTATCAGTGATGGTCTTGTTCAAAGGTTTCAGCTTCACACCGGTGCCATCGGACGGACGGTCGGATTTCGCCGCCAGTTCAAGTGCACGCTCTTTAACAGCATCAGCAAACTTCGATGCCGGGGCGACTTCATCGACCAGCCGCCAGTCGACCGCCTTCCTGCCGCGAATGCCCTCTTCAAGCGAGCAGAACACATCGGCGAGATCCCGTCTCACCTTGCGCTTGTCCGTGACCCGCGTCAGACCGCCGGTACCGGGCAACACGGCCAGCAATGGCACTTCCGGCAACGACACTGTGGAAGAGCCATCGTCGGTCAGCATGATATGGTCGCACGCCAGGGCCAGTTCATAACCGCCACCGGCACAGGCACCGGATACGGCGCACAAATAGGTCTGGCCACTTTCTGCGGACGCCTCTTCCATGGAATTGCGCGTCTCGTTGGTGAACTTGCAGAAATTCACCTTGTGCGAATGCGCCGACCCGCCAAGCATGCGGATGTTGGCACCGGCACAAAACACCTTGTCCTTGCCTGATGCCAGCACGACCGTCTTGACTTGCGGGTATTCGAAACGCAGCCGCTGAATGGCGTCAGCCAGTTCAATGTCCACACCCAGATCATAGGAGTTGAGCTTCAGTTCATAACCGTCAAACAGGCCCGCCGTTTCATCCACGTCCATCACCAGGCGAGCCACCTCACCGTCTGGTTCGATGCGCCAGTGTCGATAGGCGTCCGGCGATGTCTGAAAATCAATTCGGCTCATGTCAGGCTAATCCAGCTTTTGAATCCAGCCTGCACCATCATATGCAGGCTCAGAGGCGGTCAAGGAGTTTTACACATAAAATGCATGAAATAAAAGTAATTATGTGATATAATGCATATCATTGCTGCCTATAGCGACACCCATATACATTTCAATCCGCCCTCCCAGCCTGGCAATCAAGTCAACCCGCAACTCCTCAACCTGGGTCTGCAGCCGTGCCGCAGCATTCTCGCGCTGCATGCGGGACTTCAATCGTGCATTGGCTTTCTGGATAAGCGCCTGCAGCAAAAGCCGTTCCGGGCCGTTGGCCGGCGTGGCCAGCCAGACAGCCTCCCACACCTCATGGGCTTCCCAGTAATAGCCGGCCTGCAGCAGGTCATGGCCATAAAGGTATGGCACATTTTCCTGCCACTCAGCCGCCTGTGTTACTACGGGTGTGAGGTCTTTTGCATGCGCAAGCGGCACCAGGTCGGGCGCACTGCCTGACCCCGGCACATGCGCATGTGACGGCAGGCTGATATCCGGAACCAGTCTCACGATTCCGGCAATGCACCGCCAGCAGCAATGCGGCGTTCGATATAGTCGTCCAGTTCAGCGCGGACGCCGGCATCCATGATAGGCGGCTCAAAGTCTGCAACCAGCTTCTTCCAGATGGTATTGGCTCTCTGCGTTGCGGTCAGGGATCCGTTCTCGGTCCACTGGCCGAAATTGCTCCAGTCCGACACCAGCGGTTTGTAAAACGCCGTCGAATACCGCTCCATGGTGTGGGCGCACCCGAAATAATGACCACCCGGCCCCACTTCGCGTATGGCGTCAAGCGCAAGTTCATCCTCGTCGAACTTTACCGGCTGGCAAAGCTCGGCAATCATCTGCAGGACCTCAATATCAAGAATGAACTTCTCAAATGATGCGGTCAGCCCGCCCTCCAGCCAACCTGCGGCGTGAGCAATGAAGTTCGAGCCGCCCTGAATGGCACCCCACAGGGAAAGCTGCGTCTCATAGGCACCTTGTGCATCCGGTGCGTTGGACGCGGTTGGCGCCGAAGACCGCCATGGCAAACCGAGTTTTCTTGCAAGCTGACCGGAGCCCCAGGCAGCCTTAACGTATTCAGGGGTACCGAACGCCGGCGAACCGGACTTCATGTCCACATTGGATGTAAACGCCCCGTACACCACCGGTGCCCCCGGGCGCACAAGCTGGTTGATGACCAGCGCCGCCAGAAACTCTGCATGCTGCTGCACCAGCGCACCGGCAATGGTCACCGGTGCCATGGCACCCGACAGGGTGAACGGCGTGATGACAACGATCTGATTGTACTCGGCGAAATCCATCAACCCGTTGAGCATCGGAATATCGAGTTGCAGCGGCGAATTGGTATTGATCACCGTGTACGTGTGGTGGGCAGACTTGAACTCCTCGTCGGACAATCCCCGCGCAATGCGGATCATTTCAAACCCGTCCATTGACTGCGGCGTGCCGCGAGCCCAGGTGAATACGGCTTTGCTTGTCAGTGTGAGATGATCCAGCTTGACCCACAGATGGCGCTCGTTGAGCGCCAGGTCCTGCGCTTCGACACATGGGCCTGCCACGTGCATGACGTCAAAGTGCTGGCACAGTTTCATGAAATTGCGCGCAGCAGCGCGCGTCCCGGTCTGCTTGCCGCCTTCAAGGTCGGAAAAGCCCGGCGGGCCTCCCACCGGCATGAAGTTCAGCGCCTTGCCGCCCAGCTGGATATTGTTTTTCGGATCGCTGGCCTGCAACACGAAATTGCCGGGTGCGGATGCAATCGCTGCCTCGATGATCTCATCACCGATCCGCACCATCATGGTGTCGTGATCAACAATGCAACCGGCCGCGCGATAGGTATCACGAGCCCGCGGCAGCAAAGCGCGAATGCCGATTTCAGCCAGCACCTGCTTGGCAAGTTCATGAATGCGGTCTATCTGGTCATCGGAATAAAGCGGTTGCGGCGCAAACGGATTAATGAGGTTGCTATAGTTCACATTCCGGACTGGAGTTTCCGATCCTGCCTGGCGTCTTCCGCCGCGTCTTGCTCGCTGCAAATTCATTGTCGGCACCTCTAAATGCCGACGCTATTCTTTTTCCGGCACCAGCGAAACCAGTAAATCACCGTCACTGACCTGGTCACCGTCCGTCACATATATCTCCGCAACGGTACCGTCGCGGGCAGCGGTAAGCGTGTGTTCCATCTTCATGGCTTCCAGTACGGCGAGTGCGTCACCTCGCGATACCTCTTCGCCGGCTTTCACCCTGACCTGCTTTACCAGGCCGGGCATGGGTGCGCGGATATCATCGCCGGAACCGGCATCGCCTGCATCGGTAACACCGTCCGGCACATCGAAGACAAACGTATCCCCGTCCAGGAAAACCGTGACCTGGGCCACACGGCCGGACAATTCAGATACGGCAAAGCACAATGGCTGGGCGTGACCGTCTACAATCATCCGGCCGGGCGCCCGTTCTACCAGCGACACATTGATTGCTTCAGCTTGCGATGAAACCTTGAAGTCGCGTGCATTGCGCAAAGACACGCGCAGATCAAATACGGCAGCGCCCTGCACGAGCTTCACAAAATGCTGTGCAGCCCCCCACAGCCGCCACCCGGACAGCGAACTCCACGGATCCACATGATCTGCATCACCTGCCAGCCCCAAAACGGCGATTGCCGCCACTGCCTGCGCCAGCACGGGAGCTTCGCCTTCTTGCACGAGGTGCGCGAGGTCCCGCCCGATCAGGCCGGTATCAACGTCGCCTTTGCAAAAACCGTCATGCCTGCACAAGGCCGACAGGAATGCCTTGTTGGTAACCGTGCCGGCTATCTGGGTATCGGCAAGTGCGGCGCGCATTTTCGCCAGCGCCTCGTCCCTGGACCGCCCGTGCACAATGACCTTGGCGATCATCGGGTCATAGTGCGGGGTAATCTCATCACCTTCACGAACGCCTGTGTCATTGCGCGCAGCAGGCGAAAACCGCAAGTGATCCAGCGTACCAATGGCCGGCAGGAAACCTTTCGGAACGTCCTCCGCATACAACCGGGCCTCAAAGGCATGGCCGCTAATGGCAAGGTCGGTCTGGGCAAACGGCAACGGCTCACCTGCAGCAACACGAAGCTGCAACTCTACGAGGTCGAGCCCGGTAATCGCTTCTGTAACAGGATGTTCGACCTGCAGGCGTGTGTTCATTTCCATGAACCAGAACCGATCGGGCCGCAATCCGTCCGATCCGTCAACGATGAACTCAACAGTGCCGGCTCCTGCATACCCGATGGCCTTGGCGGCCTTGACCGCAGCATCGCCCATAGCGGCGCGCATTTCGTCTGTCATGCCAGGTGCAGGTGCTTCCTCGATAACCTTCTGATGCCGGCGCTGCAGCGAGCAGTCGCGTTCAAACAGATGCACTGCATTACCGTGGCTGTCTCCAAACACCTGTATCTCGATATGACGCGGCGCGGTCACGTATTTCTCGATCAGTACCCGGTCATCTGCAAAGCTTGCCTTGCCTTCACGCTGTGCTCCTGCCAGTGCGTCGGCAAACTGTTCAGGCGCATCGACCTTGCGCATGCCCTTGCCACCACCGCCGGCGCGGGCCTTGATCAGCACCGGGTAGCCGATTTTATCCGCCTGCTCTTTTAGGAACTCAGGCTCCTGCCGCTCACCATGATAGCCCGGCACGACCGGTACATTTGCCGTCTCCATCAGGGCCTTGGCGGCATCCTTCAGACCCATGGCGCGAATGGCGTCTGCCGATGGACCGATGAACACCAGTCCTGCCGCTTCGGCTTTTTCGACAAAATCCGGGTTTTCGGACAGAAAGCCGTAACCGGGATGAATGGCTTCGGCACCTGCAGCCTTTGCTGCCGCGATGATGGCGTCTGCCTGCAGATAGCTTTCCGCGACCGGTGCGGGCCCGACGCGCACGGCCTCGTCTGCTTCCGCCACATGCATGGAACCTGCATCGGCATCCGAATAGACGGCGACAGTCGCCACGCCCAGCCGTTTTGCCGTGCGCATGATGCGCACCGCGATCTCGCCCCGGTTGGCTATGAGAATCATGCTGAACAAGTGCGCGCCCTCACATCCTGAACACGCCGAAGCGTGTTTCTGCTATCGGCGCGTTGAGTGCGGCAGACAGCGACAATCCCAGCACATCGCGTGTCCGGCGCGGATCAATGACACCATCGTCCCAAAGCCGGGCCGAGGCGTACAGCGGATGACCCTGGTATTCAAACTGCTCCGCTATGGGCTTGCGGAATGCGGTTTCTTCATCGGCGGACCATTGGCCGCCCTTGCGCTCGATACCATCACGTTTGACCGTGGCCAACACACCTGCAGCCTGCTCTCCGCCCATCACCGAAATCCTGCTGTTGGGCCAGGACCATACGAAACGCGGATCAAATGCCCGGCCCGACATGCCGTAATTACCGGCCCCGAACGACCCGCCGACCATCATCGTCACCTTCGGTACCGATGTTGTCGACACCGCCGTTACCAGCTTGGCGCCGTCCTTGGCAATGCCGCCTGCCTCGTATGATTTGCCCACCATGAATCCTGTTATGTTTTGCAGAAACACCAGCGGAATGCGCCGTTGCGAGCACAATTCCACAAAGTGGGCACCCTTGGTCGCACTTTCCGAAAACAACACGCCATTGTTGGCAATGATGCCACACGGAATACCGTGAATATGAGCAAAACCGGTAACCAGCGTCGGGCCGTAGCGCGCCTTGAACTCGTCAAACCGCGACCCGTCCACCATCCGCGCCAGCACTTCGCGAATGTCATAGGGTGTTTTCAGATCACCCGGCACAACACCCATCAGTTCATCCGGGTCATAAAGCGGGTCTTCCGGCGTTTGCAGCGTCACCGATACCTGTTTGTGCGAATTCAGATTGGCAATGGCCCGGCGCGCCAGCTCCAGGGCATGAGCATCGTCCATCGCCATGTGATCAGCCACGCCGGACAATCGCGTATGCACGTCCGCGCCGCCGAGTTCTTCCGCCGTGACGATTTCGCCGGTGGCCGCTTTCACCAGCGGCGGGCCTGCCAGAAAGATGGTGCCCTGCTCCTTGACGATAATCGACTCGTCCGACATGGCCGGCACATAGGCCCCGCCCGCGGTGCAGGAGCCCATGACCACTGCGATCTGGGCAATGCCGCGAGCCGACATGTTGGCCTGGTTGAAAAAGATGCGCCCGAAATGCTCACGATCCGGGAACACTTCGTCCTGGTTGGGGAGGTTTGCGCCGCCGGAGTCCACAAGGTAGATGCAGGGCAGATTGCTGGCCTGGGCTATTTCCTGGGCGCGCAAATGCTTTTTCACGGTGAGCGGATAATAGGTTCCACCCTTAACGGTGGCATCATTTGCGATGATCATCACTTCACGCTTCTGGACCCGGCCGACACCGGCAATCATGCCGGCGCAGGGCGCTACCCCGTCATACATGGCATGGGCAGCCGTTGCGCCGATTTCCAGAAACGGCGAGCCGGGATCAAGCAGCCGGGCGACCCGCTCGCGCGGCAAGATCTTGCCACGCGACATGTGCCTTTCACGAGCTGCATCACCACCGCCGTCAAGAGCCGCCTTGACGGCATCTTCAACGATGGACAATGCATCGAGCATTGCCTTTCGGTTGGTATCGTAGGTCTCGCCGCGTGTGGGCGCCGTCGGTTTCAAAATCCCCATTATGCGGTTTCCACAAACATTTCACGGCCGATAAGCATGCGCCTGATCTCAGACGTGCCGGCGCCGATCTCGTACAGCTTGGCGTCACGCAGCAAACGGCCGGTCGGGTACTCATTGATGTAGCCATTGCCGCCAAGCGCCTGAATGGCTTCCAGGGCGCACCAGGTTGCCTTTTCCGCTGCATAAAGAATGCATCCTGCGGAATCCTTGCGTGTCGTCTCGCCGCGATCACACGCTGCTGCTACCGAATAAACATAGGCGCGGCAGGCATTCATGGTCGTGTACATGTCGGCAAGCTTGCCCTGCATCAGTTGGAACTCGCCGATGGACTTGCCGAACTGCTTGCGCTCATGGCTGTAGGGTACCACCACGTCCATGCAGGCAGCCATGATACCAAGCGGCCCACCGGCCAGCACCACACGCTCATAGTCGAGACCGGACATGAGAATCTTCGTCCCCTGTCCTTCTTCGCCAAGCACATTTTCGTAAGGGACCTCACAATCCTCAAACACCAGTTCGCAGGTGTTCGAGCCACGCATGCCCAGCTTGTCGAGCTTCTGCGCCGTGGAAAAACCGGTCATGGATTTTTCAATCAGAAAGGCTGTAATTCCCTTGGCCCCCGCATCCGGATCGGTCTTGGCATAGACCACCAGCGTTTCGGCATCCGGCCCGTTGGTGATCCACATCTTGTTGCCGTTGAGAATAAACCGGTCATTGCGTTTTTCAGCCCTGAGCTTCATGGACACCACATCAGAGCCTGATCCGGGTTCTGACATGGCCAGGGCACCGAAGTGTTCGCCGGAACACAGTTTGGGAAGATATCTGGCTTTCTGTTCCGCATTGCCCCAGCGATTGATCTGGTTCACGCACAGATTTGAGTGGGCGGCGTAGCTCAGACCGACAGACGCTGATGCGCGGCTGATTTCTTCTGTCGCCACCACATGTGCCAGATACCCCATGCCGGTACCGCCGAAGTCAGGATCAGCGGTGATACCCAGCAGGCCCAGTTCACCCATCTGCGGCCACAAATCCTTTGGCGCTTCATTGCTTTCGTCAATCTGTGCGGCACGCGGTGCAAGTTTGTCACCGGCCCAGCGTTGCACCATGTCGCGAAGCGCGTCGATATCCTCGCCAAGACCAAAATTCATTCCGCTGCCAAACATGATGCCTCCCTTTGGCGTGCACCGGCGCTGCGCAACACCATTTTCGTGTAAATGTCTTCGATTTCAGACAGCGACAGCCGCCCGCGCGACCTGTACCAGGTGTTGACCCCGGTCAGCATGGCAATGATGGCCATGGCGGCGATACGTGTATCGCTTAGCTCAAATTCACCGCTGGCGCGTCCGTCGTCGAGAATATCGACAACAAACGCTTCATAGGTTTTTCTCAAATTCTCGACGCGCCGAAAATTGTCCGGCTCGAGATTGCGAAGTTCCATATAGGAGATGAACACGGCATCCGAGCGGTCAATGTGATAGCGAATGTGAAACCGTGCAAACCGCTCCAGCGCCCTGCCTGCGGTTTCTTTCGCATCAGCCTCGGCTTTCCAGGCGGCAAGCAGGCCTTCCATGTGCGAGACAAGCAGGTCTTCCAGCAAAGCCTGCTTGTTGGAAAAATGGTTGTAAAGCGCTGCCGCCTGCACCCCCACTGCCCCTGCAATTTCGCGCATGGACACAGCCGCAAAGCCGCGTGCGGCAAACAATTGTTCAGCCGCTGAGCGAATTCGCTCCGCCGTTTCAGTACCGATGCTGCCTGTGGTTCGTGCCAAAACAGATCCGTTAATTAAATGAACGTACGTTAAATTAAAAGCGGAATAATCCCGAAAGTCAAGTGTGCAGGACTTCCACTCAGCACACTTGGATATGGCGGAGTTTGAAAGCAGCCAAGTTATGCAGTCTCCAGCGGGTCCGGGCCATACTCATTGGCCCCGTCGGTCCCGGGCAGAATACCAAGATCAACCATCGCCCAAATGAAACCCACGATGGGAATGAACAGCAGCAGGCACCACCAGCCCGACTTGTCCCTGTCATGGCAACGTTTGATATGCAGCATGATGCCGGCAAACCAGATGAGCAGGCCCATAAGCACCGGTATCAAGCCTTCCTTTCCCAAAAGGAAATCACTCAACAGAAAGGTTACAAACAGGATTCCAAGCCCAGTCCACCAATGCAGCCTGCCGATGCGGCCCTCGGCCGATGTAAAAAGGTACATCAGATCGACATTGCCCATGATGGTTCTCCCGAGATTCGCTGTTTGACAATCCAGACCAACATGCTGTCATGATCGGGCATAGCCAACAACACGGATTTGAGCAGGCGGCATGGCCCATCAACAGCTTCACAACACTGTCGAGCTACTGGGAAAGCTCATCGCCTTTCCTACGATTTCCTCGGACAGCAATCTCGAACTTATCGATTTTGCCGCGCAAAGACTCGAGGCACTGGGGGCAACGGTTCGCGTCTCACCGGATGATACGGGCCACAAGGCAAACCTGTTTGCAACACTCGGTCCTGAAGCAGATGGCGGCATCGTTCTGTCCGGCCATTCCGATGTGGTGCCGGTAGCAGGCCAGGACTGGACCTCGGATCCGTTCTTGATGCGCGGGGAAGACGGCAGGCTGTTTGGCCGCGGCACCTGCGACATGAAAGGCTTTATTGCAGCCAGCCTGGCCATGGCCGAACACTATGCCGCCCTCCCCCTGGTCAGGCCGGTGCATTTTGCCTTCACCCACGATGAAGAAACGGGTTGCCTGGGTGCGCAGACCCTGGTTGAGGAACTGCGTGACATCGGCATGAAACCGGCAGCCTGCATAATTGGCGAGCCAACCCTGATGCGCATTATTGAAGGTCACAAGGGATGCTATGAATACACCGTCGAGTTTTCAGGTCTTGCCGGTCATGGCTCGGTACCGGATGCTGGCGTCAGTGCGGTTGAATACGCAGTGCGTTATGTCAGCCACCTTTTGTCATTACGACCGGAACTCGTTGCAAGGTGCCCGCCTGGCTCACCGTTCGAGCCCCCTCACACCACGCTGCAGGTGGGTCGTGTGGCAGGCGGCATTGCCCACAATGTCATTGCCGACAAATGCACAGTAGACTGGGAGATGCGGCCGGTTCAGAACAGTGACGCCGATTTCGTCAAGGCCCGCATGGCCAAGCACGTGGAAAGCGATCTGCTGCCCGTCATGCAGGCTGTGCATCCTGATGCCGGCATTGTGACCCACACCTTAGGCGAAATTGCAGGCCTGGAAGCCATGCCGGACAGCGAAGCTGTGAAACTGGTTTACGAGCTCACCGGTGCAAACACCACGGATTTCGTGTGTTTCGGGACCGAAGCCGGCCTGTTCCAGCAGATCGGTATCCCGGCAGTGGTGTGCGGGCCCGGCTCCATCGAACAGGCCCATAAACCCGATGAATTTGTCGAACTGGACCAACTGGACCAGTGCCTTGCCATGCTGGACCGGCTCGGCGGCAAGCTGGTCTAGACCCTAACTGTTGCCGCGACGTTCGCGCCACAGGCCGCACTTCTCCTGTACCGGGCGGTCTGAATAACTGAACATCACCGCATCCTCCGACGTCTCATGCACGACCTCGTGCCAGGACGGCACGACAACGACATCGCGCGGCGACCAGGTGAAAACCTCACCATCCACAATGATGCGGCCTTTACCCTCAACACCGACAAATACCGTTGCATCGGTTGAGCGACAGGCTTGCGACCTGAAGCCTTTCGGCAGCAATTGCAGGCACGTGCCGATGGTCGGCATGGCCCAGCCACCATCGACCGGATTGACATACCGCATTTTAAGACCGTGGCAGGGGTCCCACTCTTCCTGTTGTTTCATTTGCTCGAGCGCCTCTCTGGAGCGCTCATACGGGTAGTTGAAAATCGGCGACGTCGGGGTCGCTTTTTCATATCCCAGCGGCAGCATGTTCGCGCCGTACCGCGCAATCGAGTCTCCCTGCTGCTTGCTGATTGGCTGCTGCTCCTCGCCGTACCCTTCGGCAAATGACGCATCGAGAAACTGCACCAGCGGAATGTCCAGGCCGTCGAGCCAGAACACCGGGTCGGCGCTGTCATTGCCGTGATCATGCCACTCCCAGTTGGGTGTGATGACAAAATCACCATAGTGCATTTCGGTTTTTTCACCGCCGACCGCCGTGTGGCCACCCGACGCCTCCAGCACAAACCGCAGTGCCGACTGGGTGTGTCTGTGGGCAGGCGCCACCTCGCCCGGCATGACAAGCTGCACCCCGCAATACAGCGATGTCGTGCATTTTGATGTCCCCTTCAATCCTGGGTTTTCCAGGATCAGCACCCGGCGCTCGGCTTCCTTTGCGGTGATCAGGCCGCCTGCTTCCAGCAACCGTGAGCGAACCTTGTCATAGTGCCACATGAACGGCACACAGTCGCTTTTGGGTTCCGGGGTAATGATTGCTCCCATGACAGACCACAACGCAGTCATGCTTTCAGGTTCGATCGCCTTGTAGAACGCCTCTCGCTGCGCGTTGTTTGAAGCTGAAGCCTGTGCCATGACCAATCCCGTTTCGATGAATGATGTTATTGTATCAAATAGACAGTGAAACGCCGTGCGCTTCAAGTTGTGCTGTAAATTCCGGCGCAAAGCGGCGCAGCTTGTCTGCATCCAGCCGGCCGGCGCGCCGGATGTAACTCAGCGCAAACGGCCACGGCTCAAGTGCCATGTGCTGGTCAAATGCCTCATACCAGTGGGCTGATCTTGTCGCTGCGTTGACGATTTTCTGCAGGACCGGATGGCGGGCATCCTGGAAAGCCGCCAGCGCGACGGGAATGTTCCAGTCGCCTGATTCAAGCGCATCAACCAGCGCAACCACATCTTCAAGCGCCAGCCTGGTGCCTGATCCGATTGAAAAATGGGCGGTGTGCAGTGCGTCTCCAACCAGGACCTTGTTGCCCGAGTAATAGCGCTCGCACGTCAGGTTGGGGAATTGTCGCCAGCCGGAATTATTATCCACCAGCCGGGCATCGCCCAGAACATCGGCAAACAGCTCTTCGCAAACGGTCCGCGTTGTCTCGGCATCGAGAGCCTCAAATCCGGCCTCGTGCCAGATCGCATCGGTGGTCTCTATGATGAACGTGCTGCGCCCTGCCTGATAGCGGTAATGATGGGCGTTGAACTTGCCCAGCCGGGTGTCGACAAAGCTTTGCGTGAGAGCATCAAACTCGCAATCCGCCCCGTACCATATAAAGCGGTTGGACAGCGTTTCCATGCGCTCGCCGAACTCTTCCGGCGCCGAT
>Ga0316187_10000928_pt1 | contig 24393 bp, 30 predicted proteins | sample CroRivburrow1_MG_FD_204927 | JGI IMG/M metagenome (GOLD analysis project Ga0316187, IMG submission 204927) | Coastal sediment microbial communities from Maine, United States - Cross River worm burrow 1 | ecosystem: Environmental > Aquatic > Marine > Coastal > Sediment | place: USA: Maine...
TCTGAGGAAATGTCGGAGGCGGGCGATCATAAGGCCTGTTGGTATAACAAATATAAAGATAAAGGCTTGAGAGTCAAACTTGTACTTGATGAAAACGACACGGTAGGTGGAATGATCCAATACTTACTCATTGAAGAATCTATTGTAGCGGGCAAAGACATTTATTTCATATTATGCATATGGGTGCATAGCTATAAAGAAGGTCGAGGTGATTTTCAGGGCAAAGGGATGGGTCAAGCACTGCTCAGTGCGGCGGAAACCGATGCCAAAGAAAGAGGCGCGAAAGGCATGGCCGCGTGGGGCGTTTGGCTACCTTTTTGGATGAAGGCATCCTGGTTTAAAAAGCAAGGATATAAAAAGGCCGACAGGGACTCCATGAGTCTCTTGGTATGGAAGCCCTTTGTAGACGACGCTACACCACCGCATTGGATTCAACAAAAAAAGCCAGTTCCAAGTATTCCTGGCAAGGTTACGGTCACTGCATTTATCAATGGCTGGTGCCCTGCGCAAAATGTGGTATTTGAAAGGGCAAAACGCGCCTGTGCAGAGTTTGGCGAAAACGTAGTGTTTCAACGCATCGATAGTTCAGAACGCGATGTATTTCTGGAATGGGGAATTTCAGATGGAATATTTATTAATGGAAAACAAATCGCATTTGGTCCACCATTATCGTATGAAAAAATCATGAACAAAATAGCAAAACAAGTCAAAAAGTTATCCAACTAAAAATAGTCTTTAAGTGACAATCTAGTTTAATACTTCCCACTTGACATGAAGCCCATACAGGATCAACTTAACCGAATTCGTTGGGATAATGAATATGCCAAAGCGGACTTTTCTATCGGCTATTATGATCGCTTAGAAGACAAAATCATTCGATTACCATTTAAGGAACTCTATTTTGATGATAATGATCACTTTGATTTTCAGATTCTGGATGAGGACGGTGTGACACACACCATCCCACTTCACCGAATCAAAGAGCTCTATCGAAACGGAGAGCTTATCTGGTCTCGTGATCACTAGGGGATTTGTTATAGTAAAAAGTTATTTTTCCGGTCTTCGTATGTAAATAGCGGACACTGATTTACAGAGCTACCGAGAAGGCGTGAAAGCAAAAAAGACAATCCCGATAAAGCTTCTTCATGAACTCACGAAAACAACAGTGATTTAATCTGGACTAGTCCGCAGATAAATACCCATACCTTTGGAGCATATCGTAAAGGTCGTGCACTCCGGGGGGATTTCCTCATGTACACCAACTATTAAAACACCATCATTTTCCAGGTTGGCATGTATTCGCCGCACGATTTCTTGTTGTTGCGACGTATCAAAATAGGTAAATGCCAGATTTCGACAACAGATAAGATGAAATAATTTTTTATCTCTGGTCACGGGAGCCTCTAGTCGCAGGTCCTGACAACGAAACTCAATATTAGACTGATATTCAGGGCGTAGGCAAAACTGGTCGTTTTGATTATTAAAGGCCACTTCTCGCCATGCGGGCGACAGGTTTTTAATTGCGGATTCGGGGTAACAGGCGCGATGAGCTCGTATTATCATCGCGGGATTGATCTCTGTGCCGACAATAGATAATTTTATATCAGGGTAGTGGGACTGCATCTGTAAAGCCCATATTAGCGATAACGTATAAGCTTCCTCACCAGCTGCGGAACCTGCACACCAGATACGCAATTCCGATTCTTGCTGTTGTTCTATTGTATGCAACAGTCTTGGGAATACCTGTTCTTCCACAAAGGTAAACACCATCTTGTCTCGGTAAAAGCGTGAAATGGTGATTTGGCAGGACTTATCCAATTCTGCCCATTCTTCTATATGTGCATCCAAATAGCCACGGTAATTAGGCAGATCTTCCAGTTGTAACAGTTTTATTCGTTGTTGCAAGCGCTTACATACCTGATTACGCACCTTGCGAAAGCCTGGCCAACGCATATGCATATGGGGCAAGGCCCATTGTAGGAACTGAACACATTCTGAGTCTTTCATAAAGTTTTAGTTTGCTCAAATAAATTCCAGTTAAACCTCTATTTGTAATGCAATTTTAGACTATTCTTATATTGGAGGCTCTATTTTTGTCTGAGTAATATTTTTCAGTAAATACGTTTTAAACCGTTGAGAGGGAGAGTTCATCATGGCAGGCGATCAAATCACGACCCAGGTTGGTGCTCCGGACCCAGAATTAAAAACATCACCAATCCTTGAAGATACAGATGAAGAATTTGAGGTGGCCGCTCAAAAGGTAGAGGGTTTGCCCGTCTGTTATTTTAACGATTCCAGCTATGCAAACGGAAAGTATGTTTGTAGTGGTAGCGGGGAGCTTCTACATTGCAATTATGGAGTATGGATCCGAGAAGGTACTTGTGACCCTGAAAACCAATAAGCAACCTGTAAGCTTATTGTTTTGATTGCTACATGGGGTTGAGTGTCAAAATAAATGCTTCTGTACTGCCACCAAGTCGTCAGCTGCAGCGGTAAAATTACTGACTGTCGAAGAGAGACGTAATGATTGTGTCGTCATTGGCATCACCCTTAGCACTTATTATTACAGCCAGACAAAGAACTAAGAGATGCTAAAAAGACTAGTAGTTTCATAGGTTTGCTGTGTTTTTCTAGTGACACACTAAGTGGATGCATATTTAGCGGGGATTAATAAATTAAGATTCACTACTTCATTGACATTATAACCATTCTATAGTCAATTTTTCAATTATACGAGAGTGCTCCTGCGCCACTTATTCTTGGCGCATTTACAAACTATAATCTCTATTGCCCAAAATTAGCACTAGCATATCGTTGGTTAAATAATGTACAATACGAGACATAATATAATTTAGTAGTATTCGTATACCGCCTCCAATGTTTGATCACCCTACCGTGTATCATTTTATGTCGATGGTAACGTTGTGCAGAGCATCAACGATACGTATGCAGGTTAGGAATCAACGTCGTAGGAGTCCACACGCATGGGAACAAAGATCGTATTTGTAATTAGCTTGTTAATTTCAGCAGGTGTAACTAACACAGCTTACGCTAAAATACATAATTTGACAGACCAAAACAGACAAGTGCACCTTAGTGATATTATGGCGGCACAAGCTAAGAAATCTAATGTGAATTCCACTAAGGCATCTGAGGAAACAATGTGTCGTCTGGCCGCAACTAACCTACAGACGTTTTTACCTAAGATGATGAAACTGGTTGAGGAAAAAGTCGATCGCTCCGATCCTAGGCAAATGAGCAAGTACACCAAATTTAAGCAAGGTTATAGTAACTTAGAAAATGCCAGCAAATCACAGCTAGTGAGCGAATGCAAAAATGATAAACGCAACCAGGGATTCTATAATTGTGCTGCAAACGCGCAACAGACTGAGTTATTCATTGTCTGTGTTTCGTTACCGAGGACTTCACAAGTCAGCCCGTAACGCTATCGTGTAATTTCCACGCATAATGTAATGCATGAAAACACTAATTTTTATGAAGAGTAGCGGAGAAAGATAAATCCAGTGTGGTGATTTGATAGTATTTCAGCTTTATTCCGCAATTACCAACATCTCAAAATCTTCAGTTGTTAATGAATCATTTCGGCTAAAAGCTCCTAGTTTTGCTCCGTATATACCAATAGTTTTAAATTTAAGCATTTTTAATAACCATGTTATTTCGGATGGCACATAATACCTTTCGTTACATTGAAGTTCCTTTTTATTACCAGAGTCATCCTCAATATAGGTAGTGTTATAATCACGAAATGTCATTAAATCAAATGAATTATTACTATAAGTTGCGTTTCCTTCTTTTGTCTCTGAAGCTAGGAAATCCTTGACAGAATGAAACAATGGAAACAAGCCATTCAAGGTCGTAAATATTAATTTGCCTTTTGATTTCAAAGCGTGAGTTGCATTTTGGAGAATTTGGAAATTCATTTCATCAGTATCCATTAAAGGGAATGCTCCTTCGCAAAGCATAATGACCAAATCAAATTGATTGAAGTAAGGAAGTTTTCTTGCATCATATTTATGAAAATCAATTTGTAGATTTTGTTCAGATGCTTTGTCTTTAGCACGTTTTAAAAGCGATTCTGACAGGTCGATTCCCACAACTTTATATCCTCTTTTGGATAACTCAATTGAATGTCTACCAGTACCACAACCAATATCTAGAATTTTTGTATCTTTGTTATAGGAGATTTCTTTTTCAATAAAGTCGCACTCTCCGATGGTTCCTTGAGTGAAGCTTTCGTTATCATATTTCACCCCATAATTTTCAAATAAGTCTTCATACCATTGTTTCATAGAGTTTTAACCTTGTATTTACATTCTAACAATAAGCATCAGCGATCTGGACGCCTGAAGCTCTTACGCGCACGCTCGACTTTACTTCTGATCACACAATTGGCAATATGATCGTTGATCAATCCCATCGCTTGCATGAAAGCATATACCGTGGTGGGTCCGACAAATTTCCATCCCAGTTTCTTCAGTTCCTTCGACAAAGTTAGCGACTCTTCTGAGGTCGAGACGGATTGTGGCTCCGCGAGTTGCTTCGCAGTAGGCTCGTAAGCCCAGATGAAGGCTGCAAAAGAGCCTTCCCGTTTAGTGAGCTCCCTGACCTGTCGCGCGTTGTTAATGACCGCCTCGATCTTACCGCGATGTCGGACAATCCCTCCATCCTGGAGCAGACGCTTTACATCGCGCTCAGTGAAGCGCGCAATTTTGTTGAAATCAAAATTATGGAAGGCAGCACGGAAGTTCTCGCGTTTTGCGAGGATGGTGCGCCAACTTAATCCAGATTGAAAACTCTCAAGACTCAATTTCTCGAATAAACGAAAATCGTCGTTGACGGGAAAGCCCCATTCGGTGTCGTGGTAGGAAAGAAATTCCGGTGCCGCGCCACACCAGTGGCAACGTGGTTTACCATCTGGACCCACTATCGTTCCGCTCATGCGACAGTCTCCATTGAAGAAAATAAGGGGTTAAGTTCTTTGTATAATATGCTAAATTGCAAATTTGTACATTATACAATTTATCTCTCATCAGCGGTTTCTAAAAGTGGCTCTGGGTTTGCGATAGCAAACACCATGACTCTTTAGGCAATCCGCTGGACGTAACTTGTTATAAGCGCGTTTCTTTGTGATGCCATATACGTAATATATGTATTTCTTTGGTTTGGATTAAGTAGCGGGCGATATAATTACCCAGGATTAAATCACGTACTATTTCTGGATTTGGAGCGTCACCTACCTCAGCACCAATATGTGGAAATGATTTTAATTGGTTAATGCCTTTTCTTATGGCTTTGGCAATGCGTTGGGCAGCTTGTGGATTTTTGTGTTCGATAAATTCTCGAAGCCTAATTAAGTCACCAATGGCTTCAGGAGTATATGAAATTATCATATTTTAGGGGGGTTAAGCTCATCGTCTGTACCCCAGCTATCAAGCCATTTGTTTACCTCTTGTTCATTGACTAGTTTGCCTGCTTTAACAGAATCAATAGCTTCGAGGGTTTCGTTCCAGCGTTGTTCATCAGTGCTTTTGCGCACCAAAAACTCTTTAATAGCTTGATTGATAAGGTAGTTTTTACTTCTATCAAGCTTTGTAGCCAACTTTTCGAGTGGTTTTTCAATTTCAGGTTGTAATCTTATGCTAGTAACGCCCATGACTGCTCCTACTTAGTGATACATTGTATTACAGTGTAGCCGAATATTTGGAGGTAGACAATGTTATGCCATTCGTTGGACTGCTATCGGACTCCGAATCATTACCGCAGGCAAATAGTGACAGCAAAAATAAAATGCTGACGGGGATTGATACGATTGTTTGTATGCTTGGAGGCTTCAGTATTGGTTATCTCAACTTAAATGGGACGGAGGGATTATTATTTGACCAGTTCACTAAAATGATCGTTTTTTAATCCCTCCGCCCCCTTTCTTCATTCATGCTGGCGAATATCTTGCAAATACCTCAGCTTCCGTTGAATCTCTGGTCTTATTTACAAATTTGTAGAAATCAGGTTTTTTGTCAATAAAAACTTGATAATGCAAATTAAACTTGCTCTGATCATCAAACAGTCCAGCGGGTATCATATGTTGCTTTGTTTCCTTTAATCGATAAAAGAGGTGAGACCCGCATTTACTACAGAAACCGCGTTCAGCCCAGTCACCCCTGTCATATACCGTTATATTATCTTCTCCTTCAAATTCTATTGCATTGCCACAATCTACTGCCATTAGTGGACCTCCACCCCATGTTCTGCACATCCCACAATGACAGGCACCAACGCTATGAATGGCCTTTTTTGCAATAAATTGCACCTGCCCGCATAAGCAGCGTCCTGTTGCCTCAAATGATTCCACCATTGGGTAATCCTCCTGAGTTTGTTTTCACATAACGGTTTGCGAATGTGGCGAGCTTTTCTATGTCCACTGGAACGCTTGCTAGTTGGTAAGTACTTGTTCCCACTGAAGATAAAATGCTTCATCGGCGACTGGTCCGCCTAGTTCTCTGGCTCTTAAAAATAGTTGTGCTGCCATTACCATATCTTTTCCTAGAGATGGAGTGTCGCCAAGCCATAATACAGCCAAGTTATGACATGCGGATGCTTCGCCTGCCTCACATGCCTCTTTAAGCAATTGTGCGCCATCTTTCAACCTCGTAAATTTACTATTTTCAGTAAAATAGGACAGAATCAAACCTAAATTGGAAATTGCTAGCATATCGCCAGATTCGGCAAGTGGCTGCAATAATGATATAGCTTCATCATCCTCACCATTTGAAGCTAAGGTAATGGCCTTTTCTATAGTTTCTATACTCATATTCCTGAATCTCATTGAATCTAGTGAATCTAGGACGCCCATAATTTATCTACCATAGTATTCCACAATAATTCGTAATCTAACACACACATAGTTAAATTGGACCAGGATTATAGGCCCAAATGGGCTTGAAAAAACGCGGTTCACCACTTTTAATTTATGCTGTAAATAAGTGATATTTAACTTGCGGTCAACCTCAGGGCGTGTGGTTAGCTATTTTTATATGCTTCACTACGGTGCGCAACCTTTACGATCGTTATGATCAACTCGGAATCTTGAATTTCATATATTATTCGGTATATGCTTTGTCACACACGATAACGTTCCTGGCCAGAAAGCTTAATACATCCTTCAGCACGCGGGTCTTCACAAAGTGACTCTATACATTTTAGGATGCACTCACGTCCTTATTTGGTATATTTCGAAGATCTTTAGAAACTGATTTTTTGAAGAAAAGACTATAATTTGCCATGCGACATTAATTCGTTTAGCAGTTCTTCGTAGCTTAACGTAGCTTCATTGGCTCTTAGCTCAAAGGCGCTCAAATCTTCTTGGTCTTCGCGTAAGGAAATACGTACTGCCTCATTCACCACCTCAGAGACTGATTGATGAGTAGTCGCAGCCTTAACTCTTAAGGCTTGATGGATGTCTGGTTCAAAATAAACTGTTGATTTTTTTTGATAATTCACTCATATGGCTATACCTCCTTCATAAAGGATAGCGCTATGTCGCTATGACGTCAAAACGTTAATATTATGTTCTTTGTATGTATACAAGTTTATTATCTTCATAATCCTTAATTACAAATTCTTTGCCCGAGAACCGACCGGTATCAATAGGCTGAAAAATTATTGCACCTGATTCTTGGAGAGCCTGATATTTCGAATTTATATCAGATACCTCAATAACTATGATATTTGATGCGTAATCCTCGCGATCATCACTTTTAACGAGATATATTTTCTCTTCTTTCCTTTCTAATAGTGCGTAATCTGGATTTGATATCGTACTTTTGTAAGTGCATTGAAATCCAAGGAAATCAGCGTACTAACTAATCGTTGTCTCAATGTCGCAGACTTTAATGCATGGATAATTTCTATTCATATTAGTTTAAACATAACGCCGTGTTAAGGGGCGCCAAAACGCGATAGCGGTTTGGCGTCCCAATGAGCAAAGCGAATGTTCTTGAACGCCCTGTTATGTGCCGGTTTCAAATTAGACGATTTCAACACATTCAATACGAATGCCGCTTGGGTCTTTCCACTCACACCATTTATAGTTCTTATGAACAAAAAAGCTTACCTCTCCCAGTTCGTATTCAGATATACCCATTTCATTTAGAGTTTTGATGACCTGACTAAGCGATTCCACTTCAAAAGATAAATGTTGTTTCGAGAGAAATTCACTCCCATTTTTGCTCTCACTGAGAAAAAAGTGGATATCTTCTGACTCGACAACTAATGTGGTTTCGTCACCAACTCTAGGAGTACATACAACTCCGAATATCTTTTCATAATAGCTCTTTGCTTCAGAAAGAGATTGCACCCATAAACAAACATGGTCAATTGCTTTAGTACGTATCATTGATTATCTGTAAGCTTCAAGGCACATAACTTAATGTAGACACCCTAAATTAACAACAAACACACCTTGAGTGTCGTATAATCTGATCAAGTATATTTAATATATCGTTTCATTTTATAGTAGTTACGGAAAACTTCAAGGAATATGCACCCTAATAATTAGGAAAATCACGACATTGTTCCATACCAGCCACCTAAGTTGCTCGATCAAGTGCGCGCAAGGAATCGGTTGAAGTAATATGGCACTCGAACTGAATAATTGTCTGTGTTATGGATTAGGTTATAGCTATTATATCACAACAAAAGACACCCATTGGGCATGAGGAAAAATGATATTGAGAAAAATTTAACGGATCTGGCTGTTAATCGTACTGTGGTGGCATCTACGCAAAACCAGGCTTTGTCAGCAATGATTTTTCAATACCGTGATGTGTTAGGCTTTTTTTGCAATTATTGAAAATATATGCCAGTGGTGCAATCCACCTTGTGCCGTTTTTCCATCTAACTCATGTTCTGTCCAACTAATTATCTCAAAGCTATTCAACTTAGATCGTAATTGAACTTCCTTAAAGACTAGAATATCTGGCCAAAAGGGCTCCGTTCGGCGGTTTGGGTCTGCCATGCTATCATTAGGACCTAGGAATGATCCTACAAATATACCTCCTGGTGAAAGCGATTTGTTTATCTTACTCCAAACTTCATCAAACTCACCTTCCGGACAGAAAAACAAACTAGCATCTGCAAGAATAAGAGAAGCAAATGGGTATGAGAAACTGTTGAAATTATCCTGCGATAAGAACACATTATCATTACCCTCAAACCGTTTCTTACAGCGTAATATTGAGTCTGATTCAATATCGAAGGCGTGGACGATAAACCCATTGTCAAGTAAATAGGCAACGTCTCTTCCAGCACCACAACCACAATCAATCGCAATTTTGGGTTCGTCGACTAGCTTAATTGCTTGCTGGAGGTCAGGGCGTACATCGCGACCGGCAGTGACGTCATAATAATCTGAAATCTCTTTGTTGGTCATCAGTAATATAGTTTGAAATCTAATGTCGTAAATCAGAGGCCGCGCATTTAATGTGGTGTGCTTTTCGAATTGCCCTGTTATCTGTTGATTGCATGATCACGCTCAAGCACCCAGCATCTTGGATTGCTGGTAAAACCAAGATGTTCATAATACGAATTGGCAGCTGGAGCTGCCACCAATATTAGTTTGCATTTAGGGCCTAATTGCTCTTGAGTAATGGCTTGTAACTTTTTACCAATTCCATAACCCTGATACTTTGCGTCAACCGCTAGATCAGAGAGATAGCAAGCGTAGTGATAATCTGTCATTGAGCGGGCAATTCCTACGAGGTTTTCACCTTGCCAGGCAGAAACCATTAAATTACTATTTTTTACCATACCATCTATACACTTCCAATCATCAATTGGGCGGCGTTCTCCAAGGGTGGTTTGACTTAACAATACAATAAATTGATCGGCTGACACTGGAGCGTTAATTTTGTATTCGATACTCATACTTTCCTTTGGCAGATAACTTTGATTTATATTTTCTGATGACAAATTATTTTGTATTGATATTATATATAATACTGTACACAATAATTAATTTAATTGCTTAAGTCATCTTATTATTAATCAGGCTGGTCCAACTGATAGTCTAGATTTATAGCAGTACACAGGATAAGATAAGCTATGACACAGCAGGAAAAGCATTATGCGGCACTAGCCCCCATTATGGCATTGGCCGGAGTATTCGCGCATCCGGCAGCGAGTACCATATTGCCACTAATCCTATTTTTTATATTTAACTGGCGAAAATTGGATTTTGCGAGGCTGGTAGCGCTTCGGGCTGCCGATCTGGCTTTTAGTGTTCAGCTTTATCTGATTGTGGCGAGTGCTTTATTGGCCGCAGTTATTTCTTTCTATCCTATGACAGATCAACAGGCACACGGTATTTATACCAATATAACATTCGTAGTTGTCGTCTTTCTGATTGTTTCGCTTATAGCAGGTACAATTCAGTCCTTCCGTGGTAAGGCGCTTAAATATATTCTCTCATTGAAAATTGCGGAGCGAGTTTTTTTTGCAGGAAAAAAGCCGTAACTTTCGCTGACTTAGCTGGCTAATAGGTCTTTAATCCTACAATTCCATCAGGAAAAATTACGGAGCACCTTTTTTTTGCGAGAAGCAAGACCTAAGTCAACAAGTCTTTAAGCCTGCAATTTTGTTGTGGATACAAATCATTAAGCAAGGCCAGAAACAATTCTGCGGTCGCCAATGCATCACTCAATGCGTTGTGGGCCTTGTAGGCAGGCAATCCGTATTTTTTACGCAAATTGAACAAACGCAATGTACCTTCTTTTATGACATCGTGTTGACGAAGCAATTGTCGTTTTGCCAGACGCTGGGTATCAATGGTTGGCGTAAAAAACTCTTGATTATATAATGCCAGGCAAATTTTATTTAAAAAGCCTAGCTCTATGCTAGCGTGATGCGCAATCAATACATTGCCCTTTAACCGAAATAACAAGGCCTGCATGGCCTCATGCAATTCTATGCCTTCAGCAACCATATCGTCCGTGATCTGGTGGATAACGGCCGTTTCCTGTGGTATATCACCGGAAGTTTTTACAATTTGATGCCAGGAAGTATTCAACTGTATTCCCAGCTTTTCTATTTTGATAATGCCAATACTGATGATTTGATCATTGCCGATATCCAGCCCTGTGGTTTCGAAATCAAGTACGGCAAAGGTGGCGTCTTGAATCCGCGTTTTCTTGTCAGGAAATGGTTGCTGATAAAAATCGCATAGAGGGCCAGGCTGACATTGCTTTAGCAGACGCTCGCGTCGCACGTTTTGCCCAAATAACTTTGACCACATGTTTAAACCATCCTAGCGGTTTGGTGACGGCTCTCAAGTACCTCCTGCATGTCCTTTATAATCATAAAGGCATCTTTAAGATAGCCGCGTTCTAGTCCGCTGAGCGATTTAGGATCAATATAGTTATCGGCTCGTTCGCCATGGCGTACTTGTTGTGCTTGGTGTTGAATACGCAAACTAGAGATGTACTCTAGTGCGTCGATAAGATTTTCACTCATTTCCTGACTCATCGATCCTGTCTTGCGGGCGAAATGTAATCTCTCTGTCGTATTGGTTGCCCTAATACCCTCTGATAATGCGTATATACGTGCGATATCGACAATCGAAACTATACCTCGATGTTTGATATCCAGTGTATGGTCGTGTAGCTCATCCCGAATCAAGACAAAATTACGGAAGAATCCCAGTGGCGGCTTGTGGGTCATTGCATTGGAGACCATGTAAGCGATAAAGATTCGATTGGCCTTGGTTTTTTCCAGCATTTCTTGTTGCACATTTTCATATAATGTCTCGTCACCATATACTGGTCTGAGATCAAAAAAGATACTCGATAGCATGAGCGCCTTTTTTTCCGGTTCCTCGATCCATTTGTGAAAATACTTGCGCCAGACACGAATTGGCTGTCGCCACTTTGGATTGCTAGCCATGGCATTGCCTGGACAGTAGACATAACCACAGGCATTAAGACCATCGCTGACATACTTGCTGAGATTTGCAAAATATTCGTCATGCTTTGGCTCCATGCGGTCACTAATAAACAAAGCATTGTCTTGGTCTGAATGTGAGGTTTGTTCATTTCGCCCTTGTGACCCACCCGCCAGCCAGACATAGGGAACCGGTGGATCACCAAATTTTTGTTGTGCAAATATTAGCAGTCGGCGTGTGAGGGAATCGGTAATGGTAGAAATTACTTCACCAATTTTCTGTGCGGTAGTATTGGCCATGGCCAGTTGCAATTGCAATTCCGGCAAATGCTCACTGATTTGGACCAAACGTTCCACCGTAGTGGCCTTTTCAATATCACTGGCAATATAGGCAGAATTGGTTCCTAGGTAACGTATGAGGTCTGTTACACTTAGGAAGCCTACGGGTTTGCTATTGCGTACTACGGGTAAATGATGAATATGATGCCTAGTCATAGTTAGTAGAGCATCAGACAGTAGTGTATTTTCGGGTATGGTAATAAGTGACTTCGTCATTATTTCACTTACGGGCTTTTCCCGGCTAATACCTCCTGCTAAGCAGCGTCTTCGGAAGTCATGGTCACTAATCAAGCCGACCAGTTGCTCGTCTTGCATAACCAGTATGGATGAGACGTTTTCTTCCGTCATTCGTATCGCCGCATTGGCTATACTGGTATGGGCGTCAATCATCACCGGTTCACGTTTCGTTAAATCACTGACGCGATACTGCATTGTAGACGGCGTATCACGTTTGTTCTGCAGCCTCTCCAAGGCCAGTTTCATGCGTTGCTGCACAGATGTTAGAAAGTGCTTTTCAAATTCACTGGATTCATCACGCAATGCTTGTATTATTGTACAGGGAATCATATAGACCAAGCTGTCTTCACTGGCATGGCCCTTTGCGCTGATTTCCTGTTCGGACATGCACTGTGCCGTATAACAATCTCCTTCGCCCATTCTTTCAATAAGCTTAGCCTCATCATCGCGTATATCGATGGCACCACTACGCAGTAAATACAAATGATCGATTTCAACATCCTGGGGAGGGAAGTTCTGGCCGCGTCGCAGGTAACGAATAGTAAGCTCGTTGACCAGCATGCTGAGGGATGTATCGGGCAATTCATCAAACAGCACTTGCTGTGACAAGAAGTCGACTATTTCCTGTAATTCAATTTCCATAGCTTACATTGTAGACTTGAATCATAATATAAAAAAAGCCCCGTTGCTGCGGGGCTTTGATTCATTAAAATAAAAAGCTTAAAAGTCGTCAGTACCAGTGCAACAGCTTAGTGATCGGTTGCTACTCCCGCGCCTTTCGGTACCCTGATCTTTTCCACAAGATGCTGGATGTGTTCAGGTGGTGGGGCGGTTACCTTGCAGACTGCAATGGCAACAACAAAATTTATTAGCGCGCCAACCGCTCCGAATGATTCCGGTTGAATACCAAACAACCAATTATCCGCTGTGTTGGGCAGGTTAGCGGTGCCTGGAATAAAAAACCAGCCCTTGTAGATAAAGATATAAATAAGGGTTGATCCCAGGCCTGCCAGCATCCCGAATACGGCTCCGCTATTGTTCATTCTTTTATAGAATATACCCATCATTAGCGCCGGAAATATGGATGACGCCGCCAGGCCAAAGGCCAGCGCCACCACCTGGGCCGCGAAGCCGGGTGGATTCATGCCGAGATAGCCTGCTACCGCAATGGCGCCCGCCATGGCGATACGGCCCGCCAACAGCTCCTTCTTTTCGGAGATATCCGGCATGAAAACGCCCTTCATCAAGTCATGTGATATTGACGACGAAATCGCCAGCAGCAATCCTGCTGCCGTTGACAGAGCGGCGGCCAGGCCACCAGCCGCTACCAACGCAATAACCCAGAATGGCAAATTGGCAATTTCAGGATTCGCCAGGACCATGATGTCGCGATCGACCTTGACCATTTCATTACCCTGCCAGCCAAATCCCGCGGCTTTAGCCGCAAATTCCTTGTTCTTGTCATTGTAGTACTGGATGCGGCCGTCACCGTTTTTGTCCTCGAATTTCAACAGGCCCGTTTTTTCCCAGTTCTTGAACCAGCTCGGTGCTTGTGCATAAGTAAGATTGCCTTGTGGATCGCCAACCTCGCCAGTCTGGATGGTATTGGTCAGGTTAAACCTTGCCATTGAGCCTACAGCCGGTGCGGTTGTGTATAGGATGGCAATGAATAACAGTGCCCAACCGGCGGATGCTCGTGCGTCGCGTACCTTTGGCACGGTAAAGAAGCGAATAATAACGTGCGGCAGACCGGCGGTACCAATCATTAGGGACATGGTCAGCAGTACCATATTAAGCGACGACCCTTTTTGATCCGTATACTTGGAAAAGCCCAGGTCCGTGAGTGTCTGATCAAGCCGATCAAGTAAAAACCCCGTCTTATCGGTCAATTCTCCAGCCAAGCCCATTTGTGGTATGGGATTACCGGTTAAATTGAGTGAGATAAATATGGCGGGTATGGTATAGGCAAATATCAGTACACAGTATTGCGCGATCTGTGTATAGGTAATGCCCTTCATACCACCAAGTACTGCGTAAATAAAGACGATTCCCATACCCACCAAGACACCAGTGTGAAAATCCACCTCAAGGAATCGACCAAACGCAACACCGACGCCTTTCATCTGACCAATTACATAGGTAAGGGAAGCGACAATTAGGCAAATAACCGCCACAATACGCGCCGTTTTTGAATAATAACGTTCGCCAATAAACTCTGGTACGGTAAACTTACCAAACTTGCGCAGGTAGGGTGCTAGTAACATCGCCAGTAATACATAGCCACCGGTCCAGCCCATGAGATATACCGATGCGTCGTAGCCTTTAAAAGCGATCAGTCCGGCCATTGATATAAACGAGGCGGCCGACATCCAGTCGGCCGCTGTTGCCATACCATTGGCAACAGGGTGTATGCCTTTACCGGCCACATAGAATTCACCGGTAGTAGAAGCTCGTGCCCAGAATGCGATGCCAATATACAGCGCAAAGGTTGAACCAACGAAAATATAGGTTAAGGTTTGTAGTTCCATGGTCTAATCCCCCTCGCCTTCATGAACGTCAAACTTACGATCAAGCGCGTTCATTTTTCTTGCGTAGACGAAGATCAGGATCAGGAAGGAAAATATTGATCCCTGTTGTGCAAACCAGAAGCCCAGCCCAACTCCTCCCAAACGGATATTGTTTAACACATCGACAAGGATGATTCCGAACAGATATGAAACAACAAACCAAATTACTAGAAGAATGGATACTAGACGCAAATTCGCCTTCCAGTATTCATTTGCAGAATTACTCATGGTAGGTCGCCTCCAAGTTATTGTTATACATTGACAGGCGCTCTATTTTATATGTTACCCCCCGGTATATAATGCATACCAGGCCTGTCAATCCACTGTTTATTCGATTAAGACCTTACCTTACAGCTTAGACAAATTCTGCTACTGGTGCTGTTGAGAAATGTAAAAAATTGGAAATAATTATCTGTTTTTGTAAGTTGGTAATATAATTATTTTCTAATAACTTCTGAAATCCGTGGAAAAATATTACAAGCGAGGTAATAAAATTACCATAAAACTGGGAGCGCACTAAGGCAGTTTTTGTAGCCTAAACTTATCACCTCTGGTGCGCTGTTATTGAATTGCAGTAGCAGGTGGTATCCCTGCAAAAATACTGGATGCTAACCAGCTTTTTATATCGCGCGTCAGAGCCGAAGGACCAACAAGTTTTAAGCGGCCATCACTAATAGCAGATTTATAGGGCGTATCGCCCATCCACACTTCAATCATAGTGCGCAAATCGGTGGTGAAGTAGACGTCCACCTCTTTACCTGGGTCACGAACGCAAACATCGACAAGGTCATTACTCGTAACAATCCACCAGTTACTGAATTTATCGATGTCGGTAAACTTGAAGCGGATCACGGTTTCATTGCCGGGAAGTTTGTGTGGTTGTACGCTGCGTTCGAGATAGAGCATCAGTAATTCCAAATCAAGATCGCTGTCATCCATTTTACCGCGGGCCCAGCGCATCCCCCAATCCCCAATGGTTTTAACCACAGGTAGTAATTCCTTACCCATTTCGGTGAGGAAGTATTCATAACCGCGCTGGCCGGGAATTTTTTTCCGTATGACGATGCCGGCATCGGTCAAGTCATTGAGCCGTTTGGTCAGAATGGTAGGAGAAATCATGTTTAGTCCGCGTTGTAACTCGTTGAAACGACTACCACCCATCAATAGTTCGCGCACGATAAGTATGGTCCAGCGCTCGCCGAGAACCTCAAGCGCCTTGGCAACTGGGCAAAATTGTCCGTATTCCATAGTGGATTTCCTCAATTTCAAAATGTGTAGTTAGTTACTACAGAATCTGTAGTTAGATACTACAAAATTGAGAGCATCTATACCAGCTTTGCACCGCTAAGCTTTCACCATCGAGTCATTACAAAGATTCGTCTTACAAAAACCAATATAAGGAGCAAGGAAATGGCGCACTCAACAATACTGACAGGAAACACGATTAGTGACAAAAAGGTTTGTGAAATTCCGACCTCATCTAGAGGCCGTGCCTTGCACACAGTTGACTGGTTCCTTAACGGTAAACCTGTGTTGCGAAATCACGATAATCCTCAACTAACCATTAAAGATGGTTGTCACTATTAACCAAGCGATTGAAGCGATGAGGAGAAAACCATGCAAAGACAGCCGCGACAAAATCTAAAACGTGTCATCAAACAAGCAAAGCAAAATCTACTGGAAGCGATGAGCCATCTTGCCTATGTAGGGGCATAACAAATCCATTAACGTATAAATAAAGGAGAGAAAATAATGCTTAAAAAAACGCTGGTACTAACTTATGGTATTGTGTGTTATTCACTGTTTTTTGCGGTGTTTAATTATGCAATCCTTTTCATTGGCAATATTATTGTCACGCCTTCATTAGACTCAGTTGGCCACAGCAATTTGCTTGAAGCTTTAGTGGTCGACATTGGTTTGCTGGCTGCATTTGCCTTGCAACACAGTATTATGGCAAGGCCCGCGTTCAAGCGCCTGTGGACTAAAATGGTTCCTGTACAAATCGAACGTAGTACCTATGTGTTGGCTTCAAGCATCTTGTTAGGATTTGTAGTGTATTTTTGGCAACCACTGGGTGGAGTGATTTGGCACATAAGTGATCCCGTCGCGATGACCGTCGTTTATGCATTATTTGCCATCGGCTGGGCCATATTATTTCTTGCCTCTTTTCAGATCAATCATTTCGATTTATTTGGTTTGCGTCAAGTTTGGCTATATTTTAGGGGCAAATCATACACACAAATTGCGTTCAAAACACCGTGGCTTTATCGTTATACGCGTCACCCCTTGTATGTTGGATTAATGATTGGTCTGTGGGCCGCACCAACTATGACGGTTGCACACTTGGTATTTGCCGTATTATGCACAGCTTATATTTTCATTGGGACAAGACTGGAAGAGCGCGATCTGGAAAATGCACTGCCTGAATACAAACAGTATAAACAAGATGTACCCATGTTCATGCCAAAATTGGGTGGTAAAATAGAGAAAGACATTTCGCTAGAATCAGTCTGAAAATTACAACAAGATGAAGTATTTGATAAAATGGATCGGTGACAATCCAACCTATTCAGGTTTGCCACCGATCCTTTCTTGCCTGTTAAGCGCAATTGTTAGTTCGATGTTTAATAGAGCGATCCCAGGATCGCCAGGAGTCGATTGGTGTTAACTAACGCAGTTTTCGAATCCTAAACTTACGGCCTTTGATTTTTCCTTCGGATAGAATCTTTAAGGCTTGTTTGGCAATTGGGCGTTCTATCGCGACATAAGCAAGCTTATCAAATATATCAATTTTCCCGATTTGTTTGCCAGGCAGGTTGGTATTTGCTGTTAATGCGCCCAGAATATCACCCGCACGAACTTTGTCTTTACGACCGCCGTTAATACACAGGGTAACCATGGGTGGGCTAAGTCTGAAGTTTTCTCGAGTTTTAAGAGACGATGTGTTATCAATTCTGACAGGACTCTTTTGATATTCTTCGATAGCAACCACCTTAGGTGCTTCAGAGGCCATAAACAAACTGATGGCTAGGCCTTCGTTACCCGCCCGACCTGTGCGCCCGATACGATGAATATAAATTTCCGGATCCGGTGATAACTCGAAATTTATCACGGCCGGCAAATCTTTAATGTCCAAGCCTCGTGCAGCAACATCTGTTGCTATGAGAATTGAACTGCTTTTGTTGGAGAACTGGACCAGCACCCGGTCACGATCGTTTTGTTCAAGATCACCGTGCAAGGCCAGTGCATGGAAGCCTTGTTGCCATAACTCATCTGCCAATTCCTGACATTGTTGCTTTCGATTACAAAACACCACGCTGTGGTCGGGTCGATAGTGCTGTAACAGGGCAACTAAGGTCTTGGTTCTTTCGCCTTTTTCTATTTCATAAAACACTTGTTTAATGATTTTATTGTCGTGTAAGGATTCCACCCGAATATCAACAGGGTTGTTCTGTATAGTATCGCTAATTGCTTTTATTTCATCCGGGTAGGTGGCCGAAAATAACAGGGTTTGTTTGTGACCAGGGGTCATATCAATAATACGCATAATATCTTCATGAAATCCCATATCCAGCATACGGTCGGCTTCATCCAGCACCAGAGTTTTTAAACTGTCAAGTTTTAAAGTGCCTTTTTCTAAATGCTTTAATATGCGACCTGGTGTGCCGACCACAATATGAGGGTGATGCTCCAGCGAGGCCAGTTGTGGGCCCATGGGTTTGCCGCCACACAGTGTGGTGATCTTGGTGTTGGGTATGGCGCGCGCCAGGCGTCGAATTTCCTTTGTCACTTGGTCGGCCAGTTCACGTGTCGGGCAGAGCACCAGTGCCTGGGTCAGGTAAGTTTGTGCCTCAAGTTTGTGCAGTAAGCCAATACCAAACACAGCGGTTTTACCACTGCCCGTCTTTGCCTGAGCCAGTAAATCTTTACCGTCTAGAACAACAGGCAGGCCTTGTGCCTGAATCGGAGTCATAGCCAGGTAATCCATTGACTGGATGTTGTCCAATAGCTCAGCTGATAAAGGTAGTGATGAGAAGGCAGTTGATGTCATGTGGATTTTAGTCTTTGTTAGCGTAAAGGGGGAAGCTGGCGCATGATAGCAGACTAGGGCACTTAGTTGCTAATACGTCTTCGCAATCCCAATAATGCGAACAGAGCCAAACCAGCTAGTGATACCGTGCCCATGCTGCCACCACCGTCACTTGAACTGCTTACTGTTCCATCTGAAGTGATTGCTGGTGCGCTGCCGCAGTCTGCCGACACCAATGGGGCATTGCAGGCCATCCAGCTGTTTACAGTGGTCTCCAAAGGGTCGCTGTCGGTTCCCTTGAGGTTGACTAATTGGTGACATTGAGTGGTAGTTAATGCGACATCGCAGTCCAACACCACTTGCGTATAGGATGTGCCCGAACCGGCGTTATAGGAGTTAACTCGCCCAGCACTACCGTCGACAGCGCTGGTATCGGTGTCACCGTAGATATCCAACACCGGTACGGTGACTTCGTCTAAGGTGAAATCGTGATCCAGTGGATCAATATTACTGTTGTTGTACATGCCTATGCCCACCAGGCCAATAATGGGTATGCTGGGTAATGATATTCGTGCCACGGCAGCGGTGCCCAGACGAGAACCCATACTGAAACCAACCACAACCGCTTTTGTTACACCCAGGCCTTGCAAGTGATTGATAGCAGCTTTAACGCGAGCGTAAGTTTCAGGGAATGCGTAAGGTGTGGCGCTGGTTGCATCGGTTTTGTAATCCGCAAAGATTCGCGTATCGGTCACTGGGTCGGCGGCCGGATTTTCTATGGACAGCGTGGTATAACCTGCGGTCTGTAAACTAGTACGTAATTCGTTAACTACAGGCCCATCAGGAGAAGATTCACGCCCATGAAGCAGTACTACGCCTACCTCAGGATTATTCGCGCCCTCCAGCAAGCAGGCATCAAAGGCCTCTGTGCCGCCTAGCACCGTGGGATCCAGGAATACATTACCACACACTGGATCAAGTGTATGACTTGCTAATGCTGAATTGCCGCTGGCAAATAAAACGAGTATTAGAAAAGTAAAAGGTAAACGAATTTGTTTAACGATTAGCATTATGTGCGCTCCAAAACGAGTATATTTTTCTTATAAGTAAGGCAGTATTGTATGTTTATTACACAAAGCAAGCAACACACCTGGGTTCTTGAGTATTTAAATAGTATAGTAATGCTTACTGCAATTAGTTGAATACTAAGGAGCATTAAGTGGAAGCCACACATACTCTGCAACCGGTGATTATGTTGCTGCTGGTCGGTTTGATATCCGTTGTACTGGCAAAACCAGCTAGATTAAGCCCAATCGTCGGTTACCTTATTGCAGGTATCGTAATAGGTCCCCATGGATTTGGATTAATAGAGGAAAGCGAGACAACCCATCTCTTGGCTGAGTTAGGTGTGGTGTTTCTACTTTTTGATATCGGGCTACATTTTTCTTTGGTGCATATTTGGGGCGCTCGGCGGGATATTCTTGGCTTGGGCCCATTGCAAGTTGTGTTATGTATGATCAGTCTGGCTTTGCTGGCCATATGGGCTGGTGTCTCCATGGAAGTTGCCATTGTTATCGGTGCGGCCTTGGCGCTCTCTTCTACAGCAGTTTCAATTCAGGCCATTAAAGAGTTGAGATTGCAACATTGTCCTATTGGCGTGTCCGCTACAGCGGTACTGATATTTCAGGACATCGCGGCTATTTTTTTACTCATCTTGGCCACCTCCTTAGGTTCGGAGGAAAGTTCTGTCGCTATCCAACTAAGCGAAGCTGGTATTAAGGCCGCTTTAGCTTTTGCGGCTGCGCTATTGTTGGGGCGGTTTGTGATTAGGCCTTTGTTTAATCTCATTGCCCAAACTAAGAATGAAGAATCGTTTACCGCTTTAGCACTTTTAATCGTTTTGGCAACTGCAGTCGCCACAGGAGAGATGAAGCTATCACTTACCTTGGGTGCCTTTCTGGCTGGAATGATTATTTCCGAGACTCCATATAGGCACATTATCCAAACTGAAGTGAAACCGTTTCGCGGATTACTACTGGGTTTTTTCTTCATCACTGTAGGCATGTCTCTTAATACCCCGGTACTGATGGAAATGTGGTATTGGATACTGGCAGTAGCCATTGGTTTGGTGGTTATAAAGGTTGCTCTAATTTATCTCACCGCACGAATATTTAAAACTCCCGTCAATACGTCAATTCAGTTAGCATTTATATTGGCACAGGGTAGTGAGTTCGCTTTTGTTGTGCTTGCCTCGCCTTATGTGGGCGAAACACTGGGCGTAGAATATTCGGCCATTTTAGTTGCAGCGATTGCTATCAGTATGGCTTTAACGCCGTTTCTGGCGCACTTTGGTCAGCACCTGGTCAGGCGCAGAGAGGATTTTGCGTGGCGCGAAGCCGAAGAAGGTGCGCTAAGCGAAAAACCGCCAGCGGGTGAAGGACATGTAATCATCTTTGGTATGGATGAAGTTGGGCGCCTCCTGGCGGATAGCCTGGATGACCATGATATTCCCTATAAAGCCTTCGAACGAGACCATGATCGTTTCGTAGAAGCGCGGACTGAGGGGTATTCTGTGGCATTTGGTGATCTTTCCGACTTACGCCTTGCAGACTCAGTCAATATAGCTCAGGCCAACGCAATCGTAATAACTCAAGGTAGGTACGAGCTTTCCCGTGATATGGCACCGATAGTAAAGCAGCGGTACCCCAATCTCAGTCGTTATATTTCCGTAAAGGACCAGGAAGAATCTAAAAAATACCAAGAATTAGGTATGATTGCGGTCGAGCCCATTAGCCAACCCGCTGGCGTCGATATGGCATCGGTCATTTTGAAAAAAGAAGGCATCGAAAGCGAAAAAATAGCCCACTGGATTACACGACAACAAGAGCAATATCTTCAACTTGAGGAAAGCTACTAAGCTACATTATGAGATTGTAGGAGCGACCTTGGTCGATATCGTCTCAGTAGATGGTGCTAGTATCAATCGCGGGCAAGCCCGCTCCTACCGGTAGGTGATACTTTCGAAGGATTTGTAGGAGCGACCTTGGTCGCGAATGTCTCCTTTAACATTCTTTAGCGACAAAATCCCCCAGTAATCGTCTAATGAATATCAAGTGATACAAATAACAAAAATAAAACAAGGAAGGGTAAATATGTTTTACTTATCAAACCGATAACCGGTAGTGACTTGGAATAAATTTAGAGTTTTCTATTCAATATTATTCTTCACAATGGGCGTTAAGCATAATAAAGAGAGACTGCGCATGCTCGGCCGCTTCGCGGCCAAGCGAAGTAAGATAACCCCCATCAACCAGAGTAATAAAACCTCCTTCAAATAGCCGATGCGCTGCAGATATGGCCTCAGGTTTAGCCGATTTGTGAATCTTTATTCCTTCCATACTATTAGAAAGATCAAAAAGCATCAACACGTCTAATTCCGCGAGATTCTCTGAAGTGTAAGACATACGGATTCCTTTATAATTCTGTTCATTAATAAAATCACCGGTAGATAACGCTAACAATAAAACACACTTATCAATAATACAAGGGTGAGCAATATCTACCCGTAGGAGCGAGCTCGCCCGCGATCGATACTAGCACAATCTTCCGAGATGTTCGCGACCAAGGCCGCTCCTACAATTCCATCGAGAGAAATATCTTCAGGTTTCGGAAACCTACTAAACTACGTTTTTTATGATTGTCTTGACACGGCTTAAAGAAATGGGTATCTAATACAGACACGCATGCATGGTGTGGATTCCTTATCAGAGTGGATTGAGATAAATCATCAATGCTAAATAAACAGAACAAACTCACCCGTATCGTAATAATGGGTGCCGCTGGTCGAGATTTTCATAATTTCAACACGGTGTATCGTGATGATCCGAACAGCTATGTGGTTGCTTTTACTGCAACTCAAATCCCGGAAATCGCCGGGCGCCGTTACCCTTCTTCAATTGCAGGCGAGCATTATCCTGATGGAATTCCCATTGTAGATGAAAGTGAATTGCAGAATCTGTGTCAAAAAGAGCAGATTGATCAGGTTGTATTTGCATATAGTGATGTCAGTCATGCGTTTGTCATGCATAAAGCCTCAATAGCCCTTTCGGCTGGTGCTGATTTTCTCATGCTTGGTCCTGAACACACCATGTTAAAGGTAAAGGTACCTGTCATTGCAGTGTGTGCGGTACGCACTGGTTGTGGCAAATCGCAGACCACTCGTTGGCTATCCCATCAATTGAAACAACACGGCCTAAAAGTGGCAGTGATACGTCACCCTATGCCTTATGGCGACCTTGAGCGTCAGGCCGTTCAGCGTTTTGAAAGCAAAGCCGACCTGGATAGCGCTGAATGCAGCATAGAAGAACGTGAAGAATACGAACCACATTTGGCGCTCGGAAACATTGTCTATGCCGGTGTCGATTATAGCGAGATTGTCGCACGTGCAGAAACCGAGGCCGATATTATTTTATGGGATGGTGGAAATAATGATTTTTCTTTTATCCATCCCGACCTGCATATCGTTATGGTCGATCCCCTTCGACCCGGCCATGAAGCCACTCATCATCCTGGCGAAGCGGTATTACGCATGGCTGATGTTGTTTTAGTCGGTAAGGTGAATTCAGCATCGGAGGCGGATATACAGTGTGTGACGGAAAACGCTCAGCGCATAAATCCAAACGCACCGATAGTACGTGGTGCCTCTCCTGTTCGATTAGATAAACCGGAAGCGGTCCGTGGAAAACGTGTACTAGTTGTAGAGGATGGACCGACTATTACCCATGGCGGCATGTCTTATGGTGCCGGTTATGTCGCAACAACAGATGCACAAGCAAAGGAAATCATCGATCCTCGTCCTTATGCGGTAGATGAAATTAGCGCAATATATCGAAAGTATCCACATATCCGTTCCGTGCTCCCGGCGGTGGGTTATCATCCATCACAGCTCCAGGCACTGCGTGACACTATTAATGCGGCTGATGCAGATATGGTCGTTTCGGCGACGCCCTGTGACTTGGAAGCATTAATCGATATCAACAAACCCGTTGTTCGTGCACGTTACGAGTTTTCCGAGGTCGGTGAACCAGGCTTAGGCAGCTTGGTAGAGACGTTTTTAAAGCAAAAACACCTTGGTTCGTAGGAGCGATCTTGGATGCGAGTATTATATTTTGTAGGAGCGACCTTGGTCGCGAATGTCTGGGAAGATGGTGCTAGTATCGTTCGCGGTCAAGCCCGCTCCTACGGGTAACCCTTTTTTTTGATGGGATT
>Ga0316187_10000929_pt1 | contig 24392 bp, 19 predicted proteins | sample CroRivburrow1_MG_FD_204927 | JGI IMG/M metagenome (GOLD analysis project Ga0316187, IMG submission 204927) | Coastal sediment microbial communities from Maine, United States - Cross River worm burrow 1 | ecosystem: Environmental > Aquatic > Marine > Coastal > Sediment | place: USA: Maine...
GGCGCTGAGCGCCAGACCAAGCACGGGGGCAAGCGAATCGCCCGTGATGAGCACATCGGCATGTGACGTCACGTACTCGCGTTCCACGACACCGGTGAAGGCGACGAAGAGGTCGACCTCCGGTGCTGCGACAAGGTCGCTGACCCCATCGCCGATCAGCACGGAACGTTCGATCCGGTTCCGGAGCAACTCACGGATAACCATCGGCTTGCCCTCCGCTCGCGTGAGCGGACTCGGTGCGGTGCGCTTGTAGCGGGGGCTACCGCCCCCATTCTGCACTTCAACCTCCAGAGCCACGGAAGGAAGTTCGTACTGGACGCCGACCGCCGTGATGTGATCCTCCGGTACGCCGAGCCAGGCGCCGAACGGCACAACCGCATCGGCGAGGCCACCCGACACGATGAACACCTCCCGTCCCGCGGCCTGCAACGCGCCGACGAGTTCTTGAGCATGGGTCACCACGTTCTCCCGGTATCGGTCGGCGAGGGCTGCGACTTCCTGACGCGTCGGCTGCAGCATGTCGAGGCGGCGTTCGTAGACCTCTTCAAGTCGCACATCGCCGTTCATGGCCGCGTCGGTCAGTGCCTTGATCTCCTCGTATCGGCCGCCGGACCGGGCGAGCTCATCGATCCCCTCGAGCGCGGTGAGGGTGCTGTCGCAGTCGAAGATCACGAGGTCATACCCACGGAGGCGATTCGGAAGCGCTGTGGTGTTCATGATCCGACGGTTGGCTCGTGGCTCGCGTTCGTCCGTTGGTGCCACTTCCAGAGCTCGGCGGCAATGATGATGGCGATCGCTGCCGACAGCGAAATAGCGAGGTCCCTCGGTCCAAGCGCCACGGTTCCGAAGACTTCCTGCAGGAACGGCACGTAGATCAGCGCGAAGTGGGCGCCGACCCCGATGAGTACGGCGATCAGCATGGCTCGGTTCGAGAAGAAGCCACGCGAGAACAGAGACCGTTTCTCAGCGCGGACCTCGAGCGCCAGAGCCAGCTGGCCGACGATCAGCGTCGTGAACAGCATCGTCTGCCACGCGGGATCGTCGAGATTCCAGGCATACCAACCCACAAACAGGGACACCGCTGCCATCACGGCGCCGAAGCCACCGATGTACTGGACCACGCCGCCGCCAAAGATCGTTTCGCTCGCTGACCGTGGCGGGCGGTCCATGACGTCATCCTCAGCCGGCTCGACGCCGAGCGCCAGTGCCGGCAAGCCGTCGGTGACGAGGTTCATCCAAAGGATCTGGAGGGGGAGGAGCGGGATCGGCATGCCGAGGAATGGGCCAACGATCATCACCGCGAGCTCCGAGGCATTACACGTCAGGAGGTACTTGATGAACTTGCGGATGTTGTCATAGATGACGCGGCCTTCTTCGACCGCAGAGACGATCGTGGCGAAGTTGTCGTCGAGCAGCACCATGTCGGCTGCTTCCTTGGACACATCGGTTCCGGTGATGCCCATGGCGACGCCGATGTCGGCCCGTTTGAGTGCCGGCGCATCGTTGACGCCGTCTCCGGTCATCGCGGTGGGTGTGCCGTCTTGCCGATACGCCGAGATGAGACGGAGCTTGTGCTCCGGAGACACGCGAGCGAATACCGACGTGTGCTCGACGGCATCAACGAGTTGGGCATCGTCCATACGATCGAGGTCGGCCCCCGTGAGGTAGTCGCCTCCGGGGTCGATCCCAACCTCCGTCGCGATATGGCGGGCGGTCAGCGGATGATCCCCGGTAATCATGACGGTGCTGATTCCCGCAGCTCTTGCGATGGCGACGGCTTCTGAGACCTCGGGCCGCGGCGGGTCCATGAGGCCGAAGAGGCCGATGAATACGAGGTCGGTCTCCGCCTGGTCCTCCGTCGGCGTCGCTCCCCAACCCCTCCCTGCCACCGCGAGGACGCGGGTTCCTGTGGCGGCAATCTCTTCGGTCCTTGCGATGATCCTCTGCTCCCACTCATCCGACATCGGCTCGATCGTTCCCGCAACCAAGACCGACGAGCTGGATTCGATCACATGTTCCACCGCTCCCTTCATGAACGAAGCGGCCAATGTCTCCGGCGGGAACACCGTTGCGATGCCGTCGACCCATGTCGGGAGCGAGTCCGGCACGGAATGGATTGTGGTCATTCGCTTCCGCGTCGAGTCGAACGGGACTTCGTCGATCCGGGGGAACAGGTCTTCGAGGTCGCGCTTTGGAATCTCGAGCTCCGCCGCAGCGAGCACGAGTGCCGTCTCGGTTGGATCACCCACCGAGCGATTGCCGTTCTCCGTCACTGTGAGGGTTGCGTCGTTGCACAGGGCCCCTGCTGCGAGCGCGGCCTCGAGTCCCTGGGCGATCTCGTCTGCCCCGGTCTCGGTGGGTGTGAGGGGCCCGCTGCTTTCACCCGTCAGGACGACCGCTTCGTTCGCGAGATCGAGGACCGTCACCGTCATCCGGTTCTCGGTCAGGGTCCCCGTCTTGTCGGAGCAGATCACCGAGACGGAGCCGAGCGTCTCGACCGCGGGGAGACGGCGGATGAGGGCTTTCCTGCGCAGCATGCGTTGGGCACCGAGGGAGAGTGCAATTGTGACGACGGCCGGCATCGCTTCCGGAATCGCAGCGACCGCAAGGCTGACCGAGGTGAGGAGCATGGTCTCAACGCTCTCACCCCGCGTGATCCCGATCGCGAACAACAACGCAACGATGCCAAGCGCAACGATTGCGAGCACCTTTGCGAGGTGATCGAGGCGGCGCTGGAGTGGCGTGCGTTCCTCTTCGACCGACTGGAGGAGTCCTGCAATGCGGCCAAGCTCCGTATCCATGCCCGTGTCGGTCACCACCACTGTGCCGCGTCCGCGTGTGACGGTGGTTCCGCGGTAGACGGTGTTCCTTCGGTCGGCGACCGGGACCTCCTGCCGGTACACCCGTTCGGCGTCCTTGCTCACCGGCACGGACTCGCCCGTGAGCGGCGCTTCTTCGATGTCGAGGTTCACTGCCTCGACGAGTCGGCCGTCGGCGGGGATGATGTTCCCGGTCTCGAGGACGAGGACGTCTCCTGGAACGATGTCGCGAGATGTCGTAACAATCGCCTGACCCGATCGGACAAGGGTCACTTCCGGCACCGACATCCGCTTCAGGGCAGCCATCGCCTCTTCGGCCTTCTTCTCCTGCACGAAGCCCATTGCGGCGTTGAGCACGATGATTGCAAGGATGGCAACTGCCTCGATCCAGTCTTCCAGGAATGCCGAGATCACCGCGGCAACGATCAGGATCACGGTGAAAAGATCCCGGAACTGGGAGAGGAAGATCTGCAGTGACGATCGGCCGCCGCGGTCTTCGAGTTCGTTGGGCCCGAACGTTGCGAGGCGCTGTTCTGCCTCGCGGTCTGAGAGTCCGTCGCGGGTCGAGTCGAGCTGCTCGAGCGCAGCGTCGGCGTCGAGCTGGTACCAGGCGGTGTCGGTCGTGCTCGCTCGAGCGGTCATGGCAAGACGATAGGACGCCGCCCGGCCAGACGATCCTTCATCAGGACCTCCCGATGCCGAGTTCCGCCCAGTGGTTCCCTTCCGCCAGGTCGATGATGGTCATTGCCATGGCGAGCGCACCGTCGGCTATCGCCGCCTCCCCGGACGGGGCCAGCGTGTGCGCGGCGAAATCCTTCTGGTGATTGACGGCGGGTGCCGCCCCGATGTCGAGCATCGGGTGGATCGTCGGGACCACGTACGACACGTTGGCCATGTCGGTCGAACCGGTCGCTGCCGGGTCGTACTCGCTCATTCGGTGCATCGGGCGGCCGATGGCTGCCGAGTTCTCGGCGTACAGGTCTGCCAATAGAGGATTCACCACCAGATCGGTGTATGTATGGCCACGCTGCTTGACGTCGACGGAGCACCCGGTTGCGATCGCAGCTCCTTCGAAGGCAGCCAGCACCTTCTCGTAGAGTTCGTCGAGACGTTCCTTCGTGAGTGCCCGCACGTACCAGGACATCGAGGTGAAGGCAGGGATCACGTTCGGTACGTCACCGCCGTGGGTGATCACGCCGTGGATCTTGTCGGTCGGGTAGATCGCTTGACGGAGCGTCGAGATGTTGACGTAGGCCTGTACGGCGGCGTCGAGGGCGTTGATGCCGACCTGCGGCTTGAACGCCGCGTGCGATTCCTTGCCGTGGAACTCGACATCGACTTGGGTCACCGCGAGGAAGTTCTTATCTACCACGTCATCGTTGGCGGGGTGGATCATCATGGCGGCCGAAGCGCCGGCGAATGCGCCGGCGTTAATGAGGTCGACCTTACCCCCGTACGCCTCCTCGGCGGGTGTGCCGAGCACGGTGACGCGGATGCCGAGTTCCTCGACCAGTGGGGCGACGGCGAGTCCTGCACCGATGGCGGCTGCTGCTATGACGTTGTGGCCGCATGCGTGCCCAACTTCGGGGAGCGCATCGATCTCACAGCAGATGACGACCTCGGGTCCGGATGAACCGACACGGGCCGCGAATGCCGTCTCGAGGCCGTAGGCGGGGTGTTCGACCTCGAAGCCGTTGTTCGCGAGATACTGGGCGAGCTTGGCCGACGTCTCGTACTCTTCGAACGCGATCTCGGGGTGGTCGTACATCCAGCGCGAGAGATCCCGCAGTTCACCCTCGAACCGCCCGACCGTTTCCCGTGCGGTGTCCTTGGCGGTCATCTCTGCCCCCTGCGGTCGCTGTCGTCCGTAATCCGCAGTCCGCAGTCCGTATCCAGAACCACGATCTACCGGCTACTCGTCGTCGGAACGAGGCTACACGGTGCTCGACGACTGACATCCAGCGTCGCGCTCACGTGGAATGCCGATGGTCGGCAGGGGTTAGAACCTCGTAGCATTGCGCCGATCAGGAGGTGTCATGGGCGAGTATCAAGACGAGATCAAGAAGATCGGTCCTGCGACCCAGGAACTGCGGGAGTACATCCCCGAGGTCTATGCAGGTTTTGCCACGACGTATCGCGCGGTCTACACGGACGCGGCGCTGGCGGCGGGTACCAAAGAGCTGATCGCGGTTGGTATTGCCATCTCCAAGGGATGCAAGGGCTGTATCGCTAGCCATACGCGAGGTGCCGCTCGCAAGGGTGTTACCGAGGAGGAGATGGCTGAAACCATCGGCGTTGCGATCCAAATGGGCGGCGGACCAGCTTCGATCTATGCACCGCAGGCCTGGGCAGCCTTCAAGGAGTTCAAAGAGCGGTACGGATGATCCCATTCCTCGCCTCCATTCCATCTCCGTCACGGAACGTCATCGAGGTCGGTCCGCTGACGATCCACTTCTACGGGATCATGATCGCCATCGGCGTCATCGTCGCTGTGATGGTGACCAAACGCCGCTACGAGCGGTTTGGCGGAAGCGGCGAGACGGTGGAGCGGACCTCGATTTGGGCAGTGATTGTTGGATTCCTCGGAGCGCGACTCGGATACGTGAGCACCCACACCGGCGACTTCCTCGACCGACCCTGGGCAATGCTGTATATCTGGGAGGGCGGTCTTGCCCTCTACGGTGGCCTTATTGCTGGGACGATCGCTGCCGTCATTGTGCTGCGCAGGTCGCGGGGAGACGTGTTCGCGTTCGGCGACGCGGTCGCCGTCGGGCTACCGCTAGCTCAGGTGATCGGCCGGCTCGGAAACTACTTCAATCAAGAGCTGTTCGGCACCCCGTCGACCCTGCCGTGGGCTGTCGAGATCGATGCCAGAATCGCAGCGGCTGCCGGGTACCCCGGGTATGAAACCTTCCATCCAACATTCCTCTATGAAGCGTTGTGGAACGTATTCATCACGGTGGGCGTCATCCTGTTGCTGGAGCGCCGCGGGAAGCTGTTCAAGGGTTCTTCGATCGCCGTGTACATGGTCCTGTACGGCACAGGCCGGTTCCTGATGGAGTTGATGCGGACCGACACCACGTTCCGATTCCTCGGCCTGAGTCGCAACGGCTGGGTCTCAGCCGGTGCTGTTCTGGTTGGTGCTGCCCTGTTCTGGTGGATGCAGCAACGCCAAGAGAATCGGATCCTCGTTGGACCGCCCGTGCTCATCGCACCCGGAGCAGAGACCGTCGCAGCAATGCCAGATCCTGACGGCGAGGCTCCTGACGGTGCAGTTGCCGACACTGCGACTGCCGACGACTCTGCCAGTGGCGACGAATCCGAGGAACCGCCGTCTAGCTGAAGCCCCGTTCGGCGAGTGCCATGCGTACGGACGGATCCTCGAGGAGACGGCGTAGAGCGACGACGGCCGCCCGATCCCATCGCTCCTCAGGGACCGCGAAGTCGTAGCGTTCGTTGGCGACGAAGTGGAACGCGAGACCGGCAGCCTTGGCGACCGTCTCGAGGGTCATGCCCCAGTCCGCTCGACGTTGTTCGATCGCGGCCGCAACACCATTGTGTGTCTTGACCTGGTGGAGGTACCCCGGTGGCTTGTGGCCGTCGAGCAGTTCATCGATGAGGATGCGGGTTCCGCTCCCCGGGTTGCGGTTGACCATCCGGTGTTGATCGCTGCGAATCTCGCCGAGTAAGGTCTCCCCGTCGACTCCGGTGAGGACCGGATCATCGGCCCGGTAGGCGAAACCCTGACGTCGGTCGTAGCCCGGTATCAGTCGAACCCCCGTCGGAAGGAACGACTCGTTGTAGATGCCGGTCTCCGCATCCAGGAGGTGCGTGCCACCGACGTCGCCCTCTCCCCGGCCAAGGGCAGAGAGGCCCGCGGTTGAACCGACCGGAATCGACTTCACCCGGTACCCCTCGTCGGCGAGCAGGCCGAGGAGGTAGTCGAGTCCGACGCAATGACTGCCGACAACGACGAGATCGTGGGTCCGCAGTTGCTCGCTCAGCAGGTGGACCGTGATCTCGGCACGCTCCTCCACGTACTCAGTTGTCGCGGGGATCCGAATGAAGCCATCCGCCCGTCCGAACGCCGTGACGCTGCCCGATCCTGCTCCGAGCGGATATGCCGCCAGTCCATCGCTGCCCTCGACGAGATCGACGAGCGAGTACTCCGCCCGTCCGGGGACGGACGTAATCCGCATTGGAGCGACGGCTTGCACGGAATGAGCAGCGTCCTCCGGAATGCCCGAGAGGCGGCGCAGAAGGGGAGCGACAAACTCGTGGAACGTGAACACGGCCGACGTCGGGAAACCGGGCAGGACCACGACGGGCCTCGAGGCAACAACCGACAGGAGAATCGGTTTGCCCGGCTTGAGGGCGACACCGTGGACGACGACCCCGGGAGAGTCGGGGAGGCGCTCGGCAAGGCGGAGGATCGCATCCGAGTTGATATCTCCCGCACCCTTCGACGTTCCGCCCGAGAGCAGAACAACATCAACCGGATCAGGGCCGGTGATCAGCGCCTCTATCGTCGATTCGACAACCGCGACGTGGTCGGGGGCGATACCGGCCGAGACCGGCTCACACCCAAGCTCTCGAACAGCGTCGAGGAGCATCGGTCCGTTCGAATCGACTACCTGGCCAATAGTCGGCTCCGTCCCGGGTGGCACGATCTCGTCACCGGTTGAGAGAACCGCGACGCGCGGTCGGACGACGACGGTCACGTCCGCAACACCGACGGCGGCCAAAACCGCGGTATCTCGGGACGTCAACACGAGGCCGCGACGGAGGATCGTGTCACCACGTCCGATATCCGATCCGGCAAATGAGATGTTTGCCCCGGGTGCGACCGAGTGTGACACGGCGATGCCGCCGGCGACCGGCTCGGTGTACTCGACCATGACGATCGCGTCGGTTCCTCGCGGCACAACACCGCCGGTGGCGATTTGCGTAGCTGTTGCAGGTGGAGCTTCGAAGTCAGCAGGCGGCGCATCACCCGCAGCGAGCGTCACGGGTGAGACGGCGAGCATCACGGGATCGAGCTCTTCGGCTCCGTACGTGTCGACGGCGCGGACGGCGTATCCGTCGACGTTGCTTCGGTCGAAGCCGGGCACATCGATCCGGGCAACGACGTCTTGACCGAGCACACGGCCGAGCGCCTCCTCGAGCGGCACCGTTTCGGTGCGGCTCGTGAGATGAGCGCAGGCTCGTCGGAAGGCATCGTGGGCGACGTCTTCGTCGACGACGTCGAGGAACTGCCGCTGGGTCATCCGTTGCCCTCCTCTCCGTAGCAGTGGATGGTGACCGTCTTGCCTTCGGCGTACCCCTCAGACGAGGCCGGCACCACGACAAAGCCGGAGGCTGCGGTGACTGAGGAGAGGACCGAAGACCCTGAGATAGCGATCGGCTCGACGAGTTCTCCGTTGATGACGACTCTGGCGTAGTCCGTGCGGCCGACCTGTGAGACGAGCCGGCGAGCCAGCGGTCGTTCGGTGATCCGGTACGGCCATTTGGGGGAGCGGCCGCCGAGCGAGCGCACCACGGGACCGGCAAAGAAGTCGTAGGCAGCGAGGCACGCGACCGGGTTGCCCGGGAGGATCAGAACACGGACACCGCTGATCGTTCCGACGCCTGTGGGCGCCGATGGCCGCATGGTGATGCCGTGAATCGTGAGAGTCCCAAGCTCGGCAACGAGCACCGGGACGCGATCCTCCGTGCCGACCGATGCCGCTCCCGCGGTGACGATGACGTCTGCACCGCCACGGCCCAGGGCTTCTTCCATTGCTTCTCGTTCATCGGGGAGACGGACGATCTCGGGGATCCCGCCATCTCGTTCAACCAGTGTTGCGAGCATGGGGGAGTTGGAGTCGACGATGCTCGAACCTGTGGGCGACGCACCGGGCGGGAGGAGTTCGTCGCCGGAGACGATGATCCGAACGATCGGCCGTAGCACCACCTCAACCGGGGTATGGCCAACCGCGGTGAGGAGACCGACGTCCTGCGGGAGGAGGCGTCGCCCGGCCCGGAGAATCGTGTCGCCGGCCGTCACGTCTTCGCCGATACGCCCGATGTTGCGCCCGACCGGAACGGCTGCTGTGACCTCGATGTACTGGCCCGATGCATTCGAGTCCTCAGCCTTCAGCACGGCGTCGGCAGCGTCGGGGACCGGCGCACCCGTCATGATGCGCAGACACTCACCTGGTTTGAGGGCATCGTGGGCTCCCACACCCGGCATCGACGCACCAAGGACACGAAGCGGGATCGGGTTGTACGGCGAGGCGCCGTAGGTGTCTTCGGCGAGGACCGCGTATCCGTCCATTGTTGCGCGACGGAATCCGGGAACGTTGACGGTGCTCGACACGTCGGCTGCAAGGACACGACCGGCAACGTGAGTGACCGGAATCAATTCAGCAGGTAGGGGACCGATCCCATCCATCGCAGCCGCGAGCGCCTCGTCGACCGACGACCGCTCCCGAAACCCACGCATCCGGATGTCTTCTGCACACACGTTGAGATGGTACTGGCCGCGAAAGGCCGGGTCGCGGCGGAGTGGTAGTGAGACACGAGACACGAGGCGAAAGACCCGAGACACGAGATCGTTCGGGTCTCGGGTCTTGCTGCTACACGCCGATTTCGTCGGCGACCCACGCCAGGTCGAGGTCTTCGAGCGCGGAGCGTGTGGGGTTCCCGGTCTCCGGGTCCCACTCTGCGAGCCGATAGTAGGTCTGGAGGGCCTCGGCGATCGTCTCGCGGTCGAGGGTTCTCCCAGCACTCGGCCCGTCCTCGATGGGATCGTCATAGAGGCGCTTTGGCAAGGTATCTCGCTCGCGTCCGATCCCCTCACGAGCGTTGAACGCCCGCAGGAGATTGAGGCGCCGACGTCCGTAGGTGAGGAGGTCGTCGACCGTGATCTCCATGCCCGTGACCGCGTTGATCACTGAAGCCAGGTCGTCCATCCCCAGCATCTCCCACCCCGGGCCGTAGACGAACTGGCAGACGTCGGCCGTGTCCATCGCCGAGTATGCGTATTGCGTGACCAGGGCGTAGCGGACCTTCTCCTCATTGAGCGCGTCTTGCGGCTGCGGGTCGGTGAGGCCGATGTCGGCCATCCGCTTCTGGTACTTGTCGGGGCTCTCCTCGATGGTCTCGGGTGTGTACATCCCGTCGTGTTCGCTCGACTGGTGGTCGGCACCGAACGGGTTCACGGCGTAGATCACACCGAGCGACGGCTTGACCCGCGGCATGTGTGCGGGGAGCTCCTGCCGCTTCGATGCCACAACGAGGTCCTCAGATCCCTTGCCGATCGTGGCGGCCGCCGCAGCGGAGCCCTCAGCGAGGATGTCGCCGAAACCTTCCCGCTTGAGGGTTGCCTCGAGCATCGCGATCATGGCATCGGCGTCGCCCCACGCGAGTTCGATGCCGCCCGTGTCGCTCGTTGTGATGAGACCTTTCTCGAAGCACTCGATCGCGAACGCCATGGTCGCTCCGGCCGAGATCGTGTCGGCGCCGTATTCGTTGCAGAGTTGGCTTGCGTAGGCGATGGCGTAGGGATCCTCGACCCCGCAGTCGGATCCGAACATGGCGACGGTCTCGTACTCCGGCCCACCCGATTCGGGATTGAGCGCCTTGTCGTGCCATTCGGCCTCGACCACCCGTTTGCACCGGACGGCGCACGAGTAGCAGGTCTCGCGGCCTTGCTTCAGCTGATCCCCGGTTGCCGCTCCTCGCAGGATCTCGTTGAAGTAGAGCTCGGCGCCGATCTTCTTCGCACCTTCGAAACCCATCGATCCGCTCAAGTAGTTCCTCGTCGGCAGCCCACCGACCGCGCTTTGGCTTTCCGTGATATCCATCGTCCCGTATTTGGCGAGGCCCCAGACGTCCTCGTCTTCGCGAACGAGCGGGATGGATCGCTGCACGATGGCCCGGAGCGCTTCCGGGTCGGCCATCGGGAGCTTCTTCTTCCCGCCCCGGACCACGATTGCTTTGAGCTTCTTGCTGCCCATGACGGCGCCCATCCCGGTGCGTCCATGGGCCCGTGTCGCCATCGACATGATGGCGGCAAACCGGACCAGCCTCTCGCCCGCCGGACCGACCTGCAGGATCTCGATGCGAGGGTCTTCGAGCTCGGCTTCGAGAATGTCGTCGACGGCGTTGGTCGTCTTGCCCCAGAGGTGGGAGGCATCGCGGAGTTCGACCCGGCCTTCTTTGATCCACAGGTACACGGGTTTCGGGGAGATGCCGCGAACGACGATGCCGTCGAACCCCGCGAACTTCAGTTCGGCGGGCCAGAAGCCACCGGCCTGGCTGTCACCGACGGCGTCGGTGAGCGGCGATTTGGCGACAACGGTGCATCGGCTCTGGCCCGCGACGGGAGCGCCCGTCACTCCGGAAAGCATGAAGGCCATGGTGTTGTCCGGTCCCAGGGGGTCGGCACCTGCCGGTGTGTTCTTCAGCAGGTAGTGCAGGCCGAGTGCACTTCCACCCAGGTAGGTGCGGTAGAGCTCCTCGGGTGGCTCCTCGACCTCGATCGTCCCGGTCGTGAGGTCAACGTGCAGGATCTTCCCGGCGTAGCCGAACATCGTTGGGCGCTCCTTGGTGACAGCAACCTTCGTCACGATAGTTGAAGAAAGGAGGCTGCCGGTGGGCAGCCCCCAGTCTTGCGACGTCGTTGGTTGGTGTCAGTTCCGGTTGGCGAGTGAATCGCGGATTTGCGTGAGCAGCTCGATCTCGTCCGGACCTGCATCCTCTTCTTCGCCGGTGCCCGTGCGATCGCGATATGCGTTGTACGGCTTGACGATGAAGAAGAACACGGCGGCCGCGACGAGCAGGAATACCACGATCGCAGTGATGAACGAACCGATCAGGATCTGCGAATCGTTGATGGTCCAGATGATCGAATCGAAGCTCGGCTCCCCAAACGGAATCGCAACAATCGGCATCAGGATGTTGTCAACGAGCGCACCGATCAGTGCGATGAACGCGGCACCCATGATGAATCCGACAGCGATGTCGATCATGTTGCCCTTGGCAATGAAGTCGCGAAACTCCTGGACCATGGAGGCCCCCTTTGTCTATGTGTCCTTGTTGGACGAACGAGACAGTACTGAGTTCCCAGTTCCCAGAATGGACATCTGGCTACCCAATTCGAGCTGCGAGCCCGAACCCGCGGCGGGCCTCATCTTCATGTGCGGGCTCCCAGGCTGCCCCCTCCCGCCCTCGCTGCGCTCGGGCACCCTCCACCACGAAGTGGGGGAGGGGAGAAGACTACGCGCGGCGGAGGGAGCGGCTTCGCGCTCCCTCCGGTCGTCTTGGTTGAGGTGTCTACGAGGCCAGGTCGCTGTCCTGGGTACTGAAGACTTCACTGATCGCTCCGAGTGATCCAAGGATCCCACTTGTCTCGAGCGGGAGGAAGAGCTTGGTCGCCTTCCCGTCCGCAATCCCCTGAAGGGCATTGAGGTACTGGATCGCGATGAGGTCAGGAGTCGGGTCACCGTTGTGGATCGCCGCGAACACCCGCTCGATCGCCTGTCCTTCACCCTCAGCGACGGTCAGCTTCTGGAACTTGTCGGCTTCGGCCACTTCCTTGATCGCCTGCGCCTGACCTTCGGCTTCGAGAATGCGGGACTGCTTGACGCCCTCCGCGCGAAGGATCTGGGATCGCTTCTCTCCCTCTGCCTCGGTGACGACTGCACGACGCTCGCGCTCGGCCTTCATCTGGCGGTGCATGGCCTGCGTGACATCGGTCGGTGGGTCGATGCGCTGGATTTCAACGCGGACCACGCGGGTTCCCCACACGTCGGTCGCTTCGTCCAGGATCTGGCGCAGTTCGGTGTTGATGGTCTCGCGGGACGTCAGTGCGTCATCGAGGTCCATGTCACCGACCACGTTACGAAGGTTGGTCTGTGCCAGCTTGGTCGCGGCGAGGATGAAGTTCGATACGTTGTACTTCAGCTTCACCGGATCCGTCGCCTGGTAGTACACGACGGCGTCGACGGTTACGACAACGTTGTCCCTCGTGATGACCTCTTGCGGCGGAACATCGACGACCTGCTCACGCATGTCCACCTTGACCATCCGCTCGATGAACGGAACGATCATGTGGAACCCCGGGTCGACGGTCTTGCGATACCGACCGAACCGCTCGATCAGGCCTTGCTCGTACTGCTGGACGATCTTGATGGCAAGTGCCACATAGATCACCAGGAGGACGATGAAGGCCAGGACGACTACTGCTGCTGCAGTCATTGTGCTCCCTCTCTCCTAGATGTCTTCTTCTGATCTGATTGTTCGTGGGACTATTCGGTTGTGGGCGGGATCGGCTTGACCACGAGTCGCGTTCCCCGCACCTCGACGATCTCAACTCGTGCGCCCTTGGGGATCACGATGTCGGAGTCGACGGCTGCCCGCCACTCTTCGGTGCCCATCCGAACCATGCCGGTCGTCTCGAGGTACTTCACCGGCTCGATCACGACGGCGAGCTTGCCGACGAAGCGGTTGGCTCCTGCACGCGCCGCGACGGTGTCATCCTGCTCCTTCCTAGCGAATCGCTGGAGAACCGCCAGGAAGACGACAGAGATCACGACGAACGTGACCAACTGAATCGGCACGGACACGTCGAGGAATGCGAGCACCGCCGCAGCGGCTGCTCCTACGGCAAACGGGAGGAGGAAGAAGCCTGCGGTGAACAACTCGCCAATCGCGAGCACCACGGCGGCGCCGATCCAGATCCATCTCCATTGTTCAGCGTCCACATCTGTTCCTTTCGGTGCGAGGATTGCCACGGCCGCAAACGCGATGCCGATGAATCCGATGGTGAGCGCTATCCACAGTGCACTCGATCCGCTCTTCTCTTCTTCTGGGGGGCGAGTTCTCAGGGGAGCGCGATAGGCCGAGGCCCAATCCTCCGCAAACGTCGCGAGGTTCGGTCCAACAACACTGTCGACCGTCTGCCCGGCGGCGACGGCTTCGTTGAGGTGATCATTCAGCTCGTCACGCATCTCGGCGACGCGTCCACTCGGTACTCCGGTATCCCGCCAGTAGCGGGCGCACTCCGCGACGGTCTGGTCGACGCTCCGGTCAGTCATGCTCACCTCCGTTCAGTATTGCCGTTACCCCGGCGCTTAGGTTCTTCCACTCTCCCGACCACTCGTCGAGGCGCTCCCGGCCGGATTCGACGATCCGGTAGTACTTCCTGGGAGGGCCACTTCCATCCGCCTCGACGAAGTATCCCTCGACGAGGCCGGCCTTCTGGAGCCGGGAGAGCGTTGGGTAGATGCTCCCGTCGCTCACGAGTTGGAGGCCTCGGCCCTTCAGCTTGGCCGCCATCTCGTATCCGTAGCTCGGCTCATCTGCAATGAGTGAGAGTAGGCACATGTCGAGAACCCCTTTGAGGAGCTGGGAATTGTGATCCACTATCGGCCCCCTCCAAGTCTTGCGAAGTCAGATATAGTGTTTCATCGGATACCTTGCATCAACATATATCATGGATTGGGCGGGTTGACAAGACGGTTTCCGAGAAATGTTCCCTCAGGCGCACTGAGCATGCCGGGTGGCAGGGGAGGCGACGAGAACCCACCGATCAGGCGTCGGATCCGCACCGCGGGCGCCACTCGGTCTCCCCGAACACGTCGACCAGCAGGTCGTACAGGAATGGGTCGTACGTGCGGAGTTCCTCACGGGTGTCGATCTGGTTGTGCACCTGGTCCTTCTCGTCCTTTTCCTCGTTGTTTGCGTCGAAGAACGATTGGACTCCTTCAGCCCAGTACTGGTCGGAGTTGACCTCAGCGACGGTGTTTTGCCACAGATCGGCTGCGATCGCCCGGATGTAGGCATCCTCAATGGAGCGATCGAGACCCGGATCGACGGCGGCAATTCCGAAGCGCCGGATCGTCCAACCGAAGTCGCGGATGAACATGTCCTCACCCTCGTAGCGGTCAGACTCGAGGCACAGCAGATTCTCCTCGGCACCGGCCGCAACCGGGATCTCGTCGGTACCAGGGAAGGAGCGGCCGAGACGATTCCAATCGGTGCCGGGATGTATCGAGTAGAGGTCCTCGAACTCGGGCAGGGCGGTGATCCGCTGATCCCTACCGATGATCGAAACCTGCTCGATGGAAGACGCGACCGCTGCGGCAACGTCGGGCCGGGCAGCGAGGAGGGCCCCCATCCGATCGGCGGCGGCCTCGAGGGCGTCAGGTGCGACCGGCTCGGCAGCTGCAATGGATATGCCGTCCTGCTCACATGTCATGCGGTAGAAGTCTTCGTCGGTGCCGATGTCGCGAACCATGCACTCCGGCGTTGGGAGAGAGGTGGTCGTCGTGGCGGTGACGGTCGAGGTCGTGGCCCGAGTTGTGTCAGGTGCCGACGTCGTCGTTGGATCGCTTGTGGCGGTTGTCGTCGACATGGGAGCAAACGTGGACGTTGTCGACGTGTCCTCACCCGAGGCTGACTGGCATCCGGCGGTGAGGGCGGCAACGGCAACGACCAGCACGAGAAAACGTAGCATCTGCATCGGCCCCAGATGCTACGGCCCGTGGCGGGAGATGAGGTTCTTTGTGGTGGGTGCTGTCGGCATGCTCAAGTTGGCGCTACCTTCCTAGCGGGGCTCGAGGGGGCTGTACATTCAGCCGATGGAACTGGTAGGCACATGCGGTCGCGTCACGATCGAGTCCTCGAGTTGACTGCGCGTCGGTTCGACGTGGGTGTTGATGCCGGGATGTTGAGGAACCGAATCGAAGATGTTGCGCTCAGGGACCCGTTCATAACCATCGACGGTCAACGGTTGGTGAACTTCGGATCGGCTGCGTATCTGGGTCTCGGTCGAGATCCAAGGTTGCAGGCAGCTGCAATCGACGCGGTCGAACGCTATGGGACGGCCTACTCATCGTCAACCGCCTACACATCGCTGCCCTACTACGCAATCCTCGAGGACAAGCTCCAACAGATCTTCGGTGCACCGGTCGTCATCGCCCAGACCACGACTCTGGTTCACCTTGCGGTGCTTCCGGTGGCCATTGCCCCCGAGGATCATGTGCTCGTCGACGCGCACGCCCACTCATCGGTGAATCTGGCGGCGACGACAGTCAAGGGGATGGGCGCGTCGGTCGAGTCGGTGCCCCACAACGATGTTGAGGCGCTCCGACAGCGCCTCAACCAACTAGCTCCGTCGGGGAAGCGTGTTTGGTACTTGGCGGATGGCGTCTACTCGATGTTGGGAGACCTTGCACCAGTGGATGAGATCGCTCGTATGCTCGACGAGTTTCCGATGCTCCATTGTTATTTCGATGACGCTCACGGGTTGGGATGGCAGGGCCTCCACGGAAGAGGTGCGGTACTCCATGAGATACCCTGGCATGAACGCTTGATCGTGGCGGGCGGACTGTCAAAATCTTTCGGAGCGCTTGGTGCCGTTGCAGCGTTTGGCGACCCTGCCCTCGCGTGGCGGGTGCAGGCATGCGGCGGACCTGTCACCTTCTCCGGGCCGATCCAACCGGCCGCGCTCGGTGCGGCCGTTGCTTCTGTCGAGATCCACCTATCTGGCGAGCATGCGCGGCTCCAGGCTCGGCTCCTCAGGCAGATCGGCATGGTGCGTTCAAGGCTCTCCGAGCTGCGACTCCCGGTGTTGTCACTTGCGACGTCTCCGATCTGGTTCATTCGTGTCGGTGGCGTTGATCGCGTTATCGAGCTTCTGCGCAGGCTTCGTGCCGAGGGCTACTACTTGAATCCCTCGACGTTCCCGATGGTCCCGATCGGATACGCGGGCGTGCGTTTCACGCAGACGTTGTACCACTCTGATGAACACATCGAAGGGATGCTCGACGCACTCGGGCGTCACGTGCCAGACCTGGCAGACGATATCGATGTCACGATCGACTTGACCGACGAGGGGCTTGTCGGATTGGGTGCTGGGGCCGAGAAGGACGGCGCGGCCGTCGAGTAGCCCTACATCTGGCGTCCGCCCGTGCCGATACAAACAACCTATGTCTTTCGCCGCGCGCTCTCGATCGCTCGAAAGGGTGCCTCAAAGCCTCGTTGGGCTGCCGCGGCTGCCGCTGGCCACGATTGTCCTGCTCCTCCTGTCCGGGGTTGTCTGGCTTCTCGCACCGACGTCAATTGGCGAACCCGTGTCGTCAATTGCGATCTTCGTCGGGGCGCTGGTGGCCGGGCTCACGTTCATCCGACGAGCCGGATTCCTGACGGGTCGAGAGCGGCAGGCGTGGACGATCGCGGGATGGGGCTTCACCGTTGGTTCATTCGGAATGGTGGCGATCGGCGTGACAGCGGTAGTCCGTGGTGAGGCACCCGCGTTTGGCGTCGCCGATGCGATCTTCGTCCTGGGGTACGTAGGCGTGCTGGTTGGGTTCGCGTCACTCCCTCACACGTCGGGCACGCGACTGCTGAGGATGAGGACGGGACTCGACGGACTCATTGGGGCAGTGGCCGTGGGCGCGCTGCTTTGGGCCTTCCTTCTCGAGGTCATGGTGTCCAGTATCAGTGGCGCCCCCGCGTGGCAGACCGTTCTCGGATTGGTGTACCCACTCGTCGACCTGGGTGCTCTTGTCGTGTTCATGATCGTTACCGTGCGGCAGTCGAGCCTGCGCTTCGATCTGCGGATCATCCTGCTTGGAACCGGGATCCTGGCGCAGGCGACTGCCGACGTGTTGTTCTTCGTGTCGGGAGTTGGCCGGTCGCTCAGCGAAGCCCAGCCACCGCAGTTGCTCTACATCTTCGCCATGGCGTGTTACGTGGCCGCCTCCGCCATCGTGGATCGATTGCCCGCGGCACGGCAGTACTCGGATCGTCATGCACCGCTCTGGGCGTTGGTAGCACCGTACGGTGCAGCAATCGCGATGGTGGCTGTACTGGGCATCAGGCTCAGGGATGCCGATCTCGATCGAGCGGATCAGGTCCTCATCATCGCCACATTCATCGTTGGTGCTCTCGTGATCGCGCGGCAAGCGATAGCGATTCGCGAGAACCGGATCGCTATCGAGCAGCAAAGGTCCGATCTCGTGTCTTCGATCTCGCACGAGCTGCGGACTCCATTGACTGCCATGGTCGGGTTTCTCGCCGTGCTGCAGGAGGATCACACCCTTTCCGCTGTCGAGCGCCGCGAGATCGTTGAAGTTGTCGCTGAGCAAACGTTGCATCTCGAGCGAATCGTTGAGGACCTGCTTGCGCTCGGACGCGGTGATTCAGATCGAATGGAGCTGCAGGTGTCGGAGCACAAACTGGCAGATGTCATTGAGAGCGCCCTGCGGTCGACCGATATTGATCGCAGCCGTGTGACCGTCGAGGTCGATTCGGGTCTCGTGGCAGTCGTCGACGGCGGCCGGCTCCAGCAGATTCTCGCAAACCTTCTCACCAATGCCTCCTGGTACGGTGGAGATGAGTGCATGGTCGTCGCGTTCTCTCGGGGCGGCGGACTCTTCATCGAGGTGCATGATTCGGGCCTGGGTGTACCGAAGAAGCACGAACTCACCATCTGGGATCGATTTGAGCGCGGTCAGAACCGCTACAACGCCTCGGTCCCCGGTTCAGGGATCGGACTCGCGGTCGTCCGCAGTATTGCTGAGTCACATGGTGGCCAAGCGACGTATCAGCGGTCGACGCGACTCGGTGGAGCCTGCTTCGTCGTCGATCTGCCTGGAAGGGTTGGGACAAAGCGACCGATCGCCATCGTGCCAACGAGCACGAGGGCGATCGGCTGAGCGTCCTCCTAGACCTTGTCGAACCCAAGTTGGTCGCCGTCCACCGTCACCGAGACGGTGTCTCCATCCCGGAAGGTGCCGTCCAGAATCGCCAGGGCAAGCGGATCGGCGATCGCAGTCTGGAGCAGGCGCTTCAGCGGGCGCGCTCCGTACACGGCGTCGTAGCCGTTCTCGGTCAGCCAGTCCGCAGCCTCATCCGAAAGCTCGAGCTCGATCCTTCGGTCGGCGAGCCGTCCCTCGAATCGGCTGAACTGGATCGCGGCGATCTGTCGCAGATCGTCCTTCGTGAGCCGGTGGAACACGATGACGTCGTCGATGCGGTTGAGGAACTCCGGGCGGAAGTGCGCTCGAACCGCATCCATGACACGGTTCTCGATAGCTTCGTCGGGCAGGTCGGGATCGATGAACTCAGATCCGAGATTCGACGTCATGATCAAGACCGTATTCGAGAAGTCGACCGTGCGACCCTGGCCGTCGGTCAGGCGACCATCGTCGAGCAGCTGCAACAAGGTGTTGAAGACATCAGGGTGAGCCTTCTCGACCTCGTCGAGCAAGATCACGGCGTATGGACGTCGCCGTACGGCTTCGGTGAGCTGGCCACCCTCGTCGTATCCCACATACCCGGGAGGTGCACCGATGAGGCGGCTGACCGAGTGTTTCTCCATGTACTCCGACATGTCGATGCGAACCATGGCCCGCTCATCGTCGAACAGGAAGCTCGCCAGAGCCCTGGCAAGCTCGGTCTTGCCGACCCCGGTGGGGCCGAGGAACAGGAACGATCCGATTGGGCGGTTGGGATCGGACAGACCGGCTCGCGACCGCCGAATGGCGTTGGCGACCGACGCAACCGCGTCGTTCTGGCCGACCACTCGGTCGTGGAGGTGGTCCTCCAGGCGAACCAGTTTCTGAACCTCACCTTCCATCAGCTTGGAAACCGGGATCCCGGTCCATCGGCTGACGACCTCGGCGACGTCCTCGTCGTCGACCTCTTCCTTGAGCATCTTCGTGTCGGTCTGGAGGGCTTCCAGGTTGGTCTGCCGGTCAACGAGCGTGCGCTCCAGATCAGGGAGATTCCCGTACCTCAGTTGGGCAGCCTGTTCGAGGTCACCGGAGCGTTCAGCCCTTTCTGCCGCAGCCTTGGTCTCCTCGATGTCGTGCTTGGTGGCGCGGATCTCGTCGATGGCGTCCTTCTCGAGCTGCCAGTGGGCGCTGAGCGCGTCCAGCTCTTCGCCGAGGTTGGCCAACTCGTGCTCGATGGCGTCGAGACGAGCCCGCGACGCGTCGTCGGTCTCCTTCGTGAGGGCCTGTCTCTCGATCTCGAGCTGGCGGCGCCGGCGTGTGAGCTCGTCGATCTCCTCCGGCATCGAGTCGATCTCGATGCGGAGGCGCGAGGCAGCCTCGTCGATGAGGTCGATGGCCTTGTCTGGGAGAAGTCGGCCGGTGATGTACCGATCAGAGAGGACGGCGGCGGCCACCAGGCCCGCGTCGGTGATGCGCACGCCGTGATGCACCTCGTAGCGCTCCTTGAGTCCGCGGAGGATGCCGATCGCATCCTCGACCGAGGGAGGCTCGACCAGGACCGGCTGGAAACGCCGCTCGAGTGCAGAGTCCTTCTCGATGTACTTGCGGTACTCGTCGAGAGTTGTTGCTCCGATCATGCGGAGCTCTCCACGGGCGAGCATCGGCTTGAGCATGTTCGAGGCATCCATCGACCCTTCGGACGCACCGGCGCCGACGATGGTGTGCATCTCGTCGATGAACGTAATGATCCGGCCCTCCGCCGCCTGGATTTCGGCGAGAACGGCTTGAAGGCGTTCTTCGAACTCACCGCGGTACTTCGCTCCGGCAACAAGGCTTGCCATGTCGATCGCGACGATGCGCCGGTTCTTCAGTCCTTCCGGAACGTCACCGTCGACGATGCGCTGGGCCAGGCCTTCGACGATTGCCGTCTTGCCGACCCCGGGTTCGCCGATCAGCACCGGGTTGTTCTTGGTTCTGCGCGAGAGCACCTGGATCGTGCGCCGGATCTCTTCGTCACGTCCAATGACCGGGTCGAGCTTGCCCTGTTGTGCGAGTTCGGTGAGGTCGCGGCCGTACCTCTCGAGCGGCGCAAACGTGTCCTCGGGGTTCTGGGAGGTGACACGCTGGCTGCCGCGTATGTCGGCGAGAACGCCGAGCATGGCGTCCTTGGTGGCTCCGAGGCCACGGAGCAGGTCCCCGACCGGGCCGTCGGATGTTGCGAGCGCGAGGAGGATGTGCTCGACCGACACGTACTCGTCCTTCATAGACGTGCGCTCCGAGTCCGCGCTGTTCAGGATGTCGAGCGCGGCGGGGGAGAAGGAGACATCACTTCCACCCACAACGGCGGGGATCGCCTCGAGGGCACGGTCGACCGGTCCGGCGACGTCGGTCGCGTGGATGTCGAGGTTCGCAAGGATCGGGTAGATGAGTCCGTCGGTCTGTGCGAGCAGACCGGCGAGAAGGTGGGTGGGTTCTACATACGGGTGGTTACGCTGCGTTGCGAGGTCCCGTGCAGCAAGGGTGGCTTGCTGAGATTTCTGCGTGAAAGTGTTGAAGTCCATGGATGTCCAGTCGTCGGTGTTCAGCGTTGTCGAAGGTTCAACACGAAGAGTGATGCGTTTATGCCAGAAAACTTGAGTCTTAGTATATCAGGTTTGGCGAGTAGGTGATGATGTGAGTTTTGTCGAACGTGGCGGCGGGTGGGTGCTCTCCCAACTTGCTCTTTTCGCCCTCTACGTGTTCGCCCTGGTCGGAACGCCCGGCCTCACCGAGGGTGTCGCACTCGGGTACGCCAGGATCACGGGTGCGGCCATGGTGGTGATCGCGGTCGTCATCGGCGGTTGGTCCATGGTCGTCCTCGGACGGGACCTTTCGATCTTCCCGCATCCGGTCGAGGAGGCGCAGCTCGTCGACCGCGGTCCCTATCGCCTCGTGCGCCACCCGGTCTACTTCGCCGTGATTCTGGGTGCGCTCGGGCTGGCGCTCGCGCTCCTGAACACGGCCGCAGCCATCGTGGCGCTCGTCTTCATCCCTTTCTTCATGGCGAAGACGGGGTTCGAGGAGGACCGACTCGTCGAGCACGTTGCGGGATACCGCGAGTATCGGTCGGCAATCCCGTATCGGATCATCCCCTGGGTGATGTAGGTCGCGGCTTCGGAAATTCTCCGGGTGTGCCGGGCGTTGATGTGTCGAACCAACCAGGGAGCCGAACAATGCCGAAAGCTGTGTGGAACGGAGCCGTGATCGCCGAGAGTGTCGCCACGATCGTCGTCGAAGGGAACCACTACTTCCCACGGGACGCGTTGAATAGCGAGTTCTTCGGCGCGAGCGATCTGGAGAGCCGCTGCCCCTGGAAAGGAACTGCCGGCTACTTCGATGTGACGGTCGACGGCAAGCTCAATCCCGGCGCTGCGTGGTTCTACAACGATCCCAAACCGGCGGCCACCGAAATCACGGGAAGGGTGGCGTTCTGGCGGGGCGTCAAGATCGAGGCGTAGGCGCGCGGGCGGTATCCTGCGGGTTCGCAACAACGGAGCCCCATGATCCCGATCCGAATCGTCGAAACCGAGCGAGAGGACTTCGACGAGCCCGTCGTTGAACTCTGGATGGAGAACGAATTCGTCGGAATGGTCTTCTGGGACGGGTCGTCGACCATCGTGCAGATCTATCCGGCCGCCGACGACGACGTCCACGACCTCGAAATGCGCGATCTCTTCCGTGCGCTCGAGATGGCCGAGCGGATCGTCGACCCGCTGGCGTTCGACCAGGTTGAAGGGTTGGTCCAGGTGGGCGATGCACGGGCGCAGGCGAAACGAGAGGAAGCGGAGAGCGACTGGTCCGAAGAGGATCCCGCAACCGTCGAGCTCCTGTCCGAGTTCGATCCGCTTGCCGCCTTCCGCTCTGAGGACGGCGAGGGATTCTTCCCTCGCGACGTGGCGCTCCGGTTCGTCCATCGCTGCGGTGAGCTGCGGCTCGCGATTGTTGAGATGGAGGGCTTTGATCTCGTCGGCGGAGAGTTGAAGGCTCGCCCGGGTCTCGAACTCGTCGTCGGACCGCAGCCGGTCATGTCGCCCGCAGAATTTCAGTCCCACGCTAACGCGACGGCGCTCGACCACCTCGACGGATGGCCACGGCGAGAGTCGCTGGTGGTTGCGTTCGTCGTCCAGCAGCAAGACGGCGAGACCATCGTCGCCTGAATCCGCGTACCCAGGGTTCGCGACGTCCCATTTGGCGTCTCCAGCCCGCGGAATGGCTTGGGATTGAAGGGTTCGGCGCTCGTTGTCCGATAACATGGGGCGACCGAGGGAGAGGGATTCGCATGCAGACTGCGGTGTACAAGGAGTTGAAGAGCTACTGGTGGCTCCTACTGCTCTCCGGAGCATTCAGCATCGTCATTGGCGGAGCGCTCCTGTTCTGGCCCGGAAAAACGCTCACCGTCGTGGGGTTCTTGATCGGCCTTTGGATGCTCTTCGCCGGCATCATGCGGTTCCTGATCGCCCTCTTTGGCGGTGACACCGACGGCCGATGGGTCATCTTGTTCGTCGGAATCGCCGGGATCGTGCTCGGCATCGTTGTGATGAGGAATCCGTCGGAGACAATCGCCGTCGTCGTGTTGATTGCCGCGATCTTCTGGATCATCACCGGTCTCGTCGATATCTTCCGTGGTATCAGCGACGGCAGTATGGAGAACCGCGGTTGGGTGATCTTCGGCGGTGTTGTGGCGGCCCTTGCCGGAGCGATTGTCCTCCTGTGGCCGGCGGCCTCAGTGGTTGTCCTCGCGGTGATCGCCGGTGTGTTCTTCATCGTCGACGGGATCATGCAGATCATCGCCGGTTTCCAGGTCAAGAGCGCCTGACGCGCAAGCCCAATCCCACGAACACCGTCGGCCCAGAGATCGGAGTGGAGGCAAGGCACCTCGAGAGCGGGCCGCAGGCCATAGGTGGCGCGAACCCGTGGTTGATGAGTGTCGTGTCCACGTGTTCCCTTGCGGGTTCGAGGCTACTTCACCCCAAGGTGGATGCGCCCGCGCTGGCCAATCGATCGAAGGAGTCGGCGATCGCCGTGGCGAACGCACCCTTGTGGAACCACAGCAGTGTCGCGTGGCCCCCCGATATCCAGCGCAGTTCGGAGCCGGGCCAGTGGGCGTGCAGGGCTTCGGTCGCCGACGTCGGAACGTATCCGTCTGATCGTGCCGAAACGAGCACCGCGTAGCGTGCATGGTCGGGCGCCGGGCGATCGAGAACTGACGCCGCGAGCAGCGCCTCGCGGAGTTCCGGCCCCGCCGAGGATTCCCCACCGAGCGCCTCCCAGGCGATGCCGCCGCGAAGCGCACCGTCGAGGTACACCGGTGACGGTGAATAGGACGCAGCCAGCGGTGCTGTGGCGATCGGGAACGGCATGGTTGAACTCACGAGCGCCGACATGTTTCCCCCCATCGAGTAGCCCGCAACCCCCGGAATGCACCCGGCACCGTGGATCGTCGCCAGGAGCCCCCTCCCTTCCATGACTGCACCGATCCCCATTCGGAAGAAGTCGGCTACCGTGCGAATCGGCTGACCGTTGTGGTCGTCGGGCCTGCGTATTCCGTAGTACGGGTTCTCCAAGACGAGGCTGCCGATACCTCGCCGGGCGAGACGCCGAGCGATGCCGAAGCGGGCTCGAGAATCGTGCTCGTTCCATGCTGCCATGAGAACCACCATCCGATCGGTGCCGTCCTCCGGCGCGACGCGCGTGACCGCTCCGTGGCGGGCGTGACTCGGCAGGATCTCTGCCGGGCTCTCGAAGACACCAACGGATGTCGTCAGGCCCTCGTCGGTGACTTCAGAGACCCACTCGATTGATAGGG
>Ga0316187_10000931_pt1 | contig 24374 bp, 22 predicted proteins | sample CroRivburrow1_MG_FD_204927 | JGI IMG/M metagenome (GOLD analysis project Ga0316187, IMG submission 204927) | Coastal sediment microbial communities from Maine, United States - Cross River worm burrow 1 | ecosystem: Environmental > Aquatic > Marine > Coastal > Sediment | place: USA: Maine...
GCGGACGCCAGGATAAGGCCAAAGAAAAATGCCCACAGGGGTACGGGATGGTTGTGCAACACCCAGGAAATAAGCCGGGCCAGGGAAAAGATACTGGTGGCAATACCCAGCAACAGCGCCAGCAGAAAGCCGCCGTTGATATGCTCCCAGGCGCCCTTGATATCGAGTTTGAGCAGCTTACCCAGAAACTCCATGTCTACCGCGCGAATGCTGCCCAGCAGGGTATCGTAGATTCCGGTGATAAAAGCCACCGTACCCCCGGAGACACCGGGCACAATATCTGCGGCGCCCATCAACATGCCGCGTAAAAATACCCCGCTCGTTTTCATCTGCTTATTTCACCGTGCCGGGGCGCAGGGGAACAAAATTCACCGCCTCGACAATCTCGGTCTCATAGCCCTCGGCCGTGCGGGTCACCACCTGCAGATGCTGACGTTCTCCCCCCACCGGGATCACCAGGCGGCCATCCATAGCCAACTGCCGCAGCAACTCCTCGGGAATCTGCTCAGGCGCAGCGGTGGACATAATGCCGTCGAATGGACCGCGCTCCTCCCAACCCATGCCGCCATCGGCATGCGTCATATGTACGTTGCGCAGTTTCAGCTTACGCAGTCGCTGGCGCGCTTTCTGTTGCAAGGGCTTGATGCGCTCCACGCTGTAGACCTCGCCAACCAGCTGCGCCAGGATAGCCGTCTGGTAGCCGGAGCCGGTGCCGATCTCCAGCACCCGCTGGCGCGGACCCGCTGCCAGCAGCAGTTCCGTCATGCGCGCCACGATATAGGGCTGGGACAGGGTCTGCTGAAAACCGATGGGCAGTGCCACATCTTCGTAGGCGCGGTGCGCCATGGCCTCGTCCAGGAACAGGTGGCGCGGTGTGGTGCGCAATACATCCAGCACCGCCATATCGCTGATCCCCTGGTCACTCAGACGCTGTATCAGGCGCTCCCGGGTACGCTGCGACGTCATTCCAATGCCGTTGAGATCAACCCTGCTCACTGCGCTTGTCACTCCCTGTATCCCTCTTTTCTTTATATTGCACAAGCTCCCCCAGCAATGCAGTGGCATAGCTGCCAGCACCCAGGGCAAAGTCCAGTTGCAGACTGCCATCATCACAAAAGCGCCAGCAAAAGTCATCTGCCAGCACCCGCGCCGCTCGCCAGGCCATATCCAGCCCCGCCTGCTGCAAAAATTCGCACACCGCGCCCTGCTCAGCCAGGCACTCAGCCTGCTGCTGTGCCCGCTGCGCACCGGCGGCAGACTCGCCACGCCCCCACAGAGGCAGTGCCGGATGTAAATCCCCCGCTGCCGCTCGCGCCGTTATCTGCTCATCAACCTGCTCGCAGGTAAAGTGACTGCGAGTGCCCTGCAGCATGCAGACATCCCCGTCCAGCACGATATTCCAGGTAGCACAGCTGACCCTCTGGGAGAGCAACTGGTTAAACAGCTGGGCCCGCAGCGCGGACAGGTACAATCCACGTTTGTTGCGCGACACCCGGGGGCCATTCTGCGCCACCCACTGTAACGCCTGCCTCAGGGTGGACCCTCCGCGCCCGAAGCGCTGTTCGCCAAAATAGTTGGGCACTCCCGCACTGCCCAGCGATGCCAGGCGCTGTTCCAGTGCATCGCGTTGACCCTGCAGTTCGCGCAACACCAGGGTAAAGCGGTTACCCCGGTGCACACCACGTCGCAATTTGCGCTGGTGGCGAGACACCTCCAGTACCCGCACATCCCCATCGGATTCCAGCGCTGACCAATCCGGTTCCGCCTTACCCGCGAGCCCGACACTGAGCCACTGGCAGGTCAGCGCATTGCGATCCTTGAGGCCACTGAAACCTATATCGCGCGGCGCCACGCCGCTGAGTCGGGATATCCGCTGCACCAGGTCCGGGGTATTGAGCTCGCGTTTCTGCAGGTAGAGAAACGCATGCTCCCCATCACCGGACAATTCGAACCCGAGCTCTTCGCGCACCTGGAAATCTTCCGGGCAGCTGCGAATAACTGCGCTGCCAGTGGGGGCTCCCCAGGCATGGGGCCAGGGCGCAGTCATCCAGTAGCGACTTCCAGCAGCACTACCGCATGGGCTGCTATACCCTCCTCCCTACCCGTAAAACCCAGATTTTCGGTAGTCGTAGCCTTGACGTTGACCTGGGAGACCCCAACCTGCAAATCGCCGGCGAGTTTGCTGCACATGCCCGCTATGTGCGGCGCCATTTTCGGGGCCTGGGCGATAATGGTGGCATCCATGTTGGCCAGCACCCAACCGGCGTCATGCACCAGCTGCACTACCCGGCGCAATAACACCCTGCTGTCGATATCCGCGTGGGCCGCGTCGGTGTCGGGAAAATGCCGGCCTATATCACCCTGCCCGATCGCACCCAGCAGGGCATCGCACAGGGCGTGGATCAGCACGTCCCCATCGGAGTGCGCCAGTAATGCCCGATGGTGGGAAATATGAACGCCGCCAAGTACAAACCCGTCGCCCTCGCAGAAGCGGTGCACGTCGTAGCCATGACCTATACGCATAAGCTGTTACTCCTGGCAGAACCATTCATGGCGCATTCTCATCTGCGGGGTGCTCCAGGTACCAGGCAGCCAATGCCAGGTCCGCTGGCACAGTAATTTTCAGATTGCGCGAAGAGCCGGGCACCAATTGTACCGATTGCCCGGCCAGCTCCATGGCTGAGGCTTCATCAGTAATCGCCAGACCCTGTTCTTTCGCCTGCTCCAGTGCCTGCTGCAATGCCGCCAGTCGAAACATCTGCGGGGTCTGGGCGCGCCACAGCAAATCGCGATCCAGGGTGCGCCGTATCCGTCCATCGGCATCCGCGAGCTTCACCGTATCGACGATTGCCTCGGCCAGAATGCCTCCCTCGCCGGTGTCCCACACGGTATTTATCAGTCGCTCAAGATCGAGCCGTTGCAGGCAGGGACGCGCCGCATCATGCACCAGCACCCAGTCACTGGTATCGGCCCTGCCCCCCAGTGCCGACAGGCCGGCCAATACCGAATCACTGCGCCGGGCGCCTCCCACGGTACAGGTCACCCTGGCATCGCGCAGCAGGTCGATGTTGGCAGCGCGCTCATCCTGTGAGTGCAGGACTACAACCACCCCGCTCACCCGGTCGCTTGCCAGCAGCGCACGCAGGCTGTGTTCCAGCAGGGTGGCGCCAGCCACTTCCAAATACTGTTTGGGCAGCTCCACGCCCATCCGGGCACCGATACCGGCCGCTGGCAGCACTGCCCAGCAGAACGCGGAGGCCGCGGTCATTGAGAGATTTCCGGTTCAGGTTTGGTCTGGTCGGGTTGTTCCACGACCTGGTAGAAAGTTTCTCCTTCCCGCACCAATCCCAGTTGTTCCCGGGCGCGCTGCTCCACGCCGCCATTGCCGCTTTGCAGTTCCAGAACTTCGCGTTCCAGTACCGCGTTGCGCTCGCGCAGTTCAGTATTAATAGCCGTCTGCTCCACCACCTGCAGCTCCAGGCGCTGCTGCTCCGCCAGGCTGCCCTCGGCAATCCACAGCCGGTACTGCAGGTACAGCAGTATGGACAGCAGCGCGACCAGCAACCAGCGCAAGAGCGACTCCCGGGGTTATCAGCGGGAGAATTCAGCCAGGCCGCGATAGGGCGCGCGCCCGGCCAGTTCCGCCTCAATACGCAACAGGCGATTGTACTTGGCCACCCGGTCCGAACGGCACAGGGAACCGGTTTTGATCTGGCCCGCAGCGGTGGCTACCGCCAGATCGGCTATGGTGGTGTCCTCGGTCTCACCGGAGCGATGTGATATCACCGCGGTATAACCGGCCGCCTTGGCCATGGCGATCGCATCCAGAGTCTCAGACAGACTGCCAATCTGGTTGAACTTGATCAGGATGGAGTTGGCCACGCCCTTGTCTATACCTTCCTTGAGTATTTTCGTATTGGTGACAAACAGGTCATCACCCACCAGCTGTATCTTGTCGCCAATCTTGTCAGTCAGCAGTTTCCAGCCGTCCCAATCGGATTCATCCAGGCCGTCTTCAATTGAGATGATGGGGTGGCCCGCAGCCAGGTCAGCCAGGTAATCGGTGAAGGCATCGGAACTGAACTGCTTGCCCTCTCCCGCCAGGTCGTAAACACCGTCGCGGTAAAACTCGGATGCCGCGCAATCCAGCGCCAGGGTAATATCGCTGCCCAGCTGATAACCGGCCTTGCCCACCGCCTCGGCGATAACCTCCAGTGCGGCCTCATTGGATGGCAGGTTGGGGGCAAAACCACCCTCGTCTCCCACCGCGGTGTTCAGGCCGCGAGCGGACAATACTTTCTTCAACTGGTGAAATATCTCCGCGCCGGCGCGCAACCCCTCGGCAAACGTCGGTGCGGCCACCGGCTGCACCATGAACTCCTGAATGTCGACGTTGTTGTCCGCATGCTCACCGCCGTTGAGAATATTCATCATGGGCACCGGCATGGTAAACACCGACGTGCCGTTAATATCGGCGATATGCTGGTACAGCGGCACCTTGCGCGCCCGGGCGGCGGCCTTGGCGGCGGCCAGGGACACCGCGAGTATGGCGTTGGCGCCAAATTTCGCCTTGTTCTCGGTGCCATCGGCGTCGATCATCGCCTGGTCCAGCTCGCGCTGGGCCGCGGCGTCGCTACCCAACAGCAGATCGCGTATCGGCCCGTTGACATGTCCCACTGCGTTGAGCACACCTTTACCCAGGTAGCGGGCGCTGTCACCATCGCGTAATTCCAGGGCCTCGCGAGATCCGGTAGATGCACCGGAAGGGGCACAGGCGGATCCCACTTCACCGGACTCCAGGGTGACCTCTGCCATCACCGTGGGATTGCCACGGGAATCCATGACCTCGAAGGCCTGTACGTCGGCGATATTACTCATTGCTGTAGCTCCGTTGTTTCAGGTGTTTTATACGATTGTCAGGGGGGGCAGCGACTTGACCAGGTCGTCAACCGCCTTGACCTGCTGCAGAAAAGCTTCGAGTTGTCCCAGGGGCAATGCGCTGGGTCCGTCACACAGGGCCTTGTCAGGATCCGGGTGGGCTTCCAGGAACAATCCCGCCAGGCCCACGGACATGCCGGCGCGAGCCAGGTCGGCCACCTGGGAACGACGGCCACCGGAGGCGGAACCTCCCGGATCACGACACTGCAGCGCATGGGTCACGTCGAAAATGATAGGCGCATCACCACAGGACTGCTTCATTACCCCGAAACCCAGCATGTCCACCACCAGGTTGTCGTAACCAAAATTACTGCCGCGCTCACACAGCAGGATGCGACTGTTGCCGCATTCCACAAACTTCTCTGCCACATTGCCCATCTGGGAGGGGCTGAGAAACTGTGGCTTCTTGATATTGATAATGGCGCCCGTGGCGGCCATGGCCTCTACCAGGTCGGTCTGGCGAGCGAGGAAGGCGGGCAACTGGATGATATCGCAGACCTCGGCGACAGGCGCCGCCTGGGCCACTTCATGCACGTCCGTGATGACCGGCACGCCAAAGGTAGACTTGACCTCCGCCAGGATCGACAAACCCTCCTCCAGGCCCGGGCCACGGAAAGAGTGAATGGAGGAGCGGTTGGCCTTGTCAAAGGAAGCTTTGAACACATAGGGAATGCCCAACCGGGCACAGACTTCCACATAGTGCTCGGCAACGCTCAGGGCGAAATCACGGCTTTCCAACACGTTGATGCCGCCCAGCAGAACGAAGGGGGCGCTGTTGTCGATGGTAATCTCCCCCAGGGAGACGGTCTTGTCAGTCACGGCCTGTACTCTTCTTCTGGCTCTGTCTCAGTTTATGCCCAATCAACCCCCCGCGGAGTCTCCCCGGGCGTGGGCGATAGCGGCCTCGATATAGCTGGTAAACAACGGGTGACCACCCCGGGGACGGGAGGTGAATTCCGGGTGGAACTGGCAGGCGACGAACCAGGGGTGTTGCGGCAACTCTATCATTTCCACCAGGGAGCGATCTTCGGACCACCCGGCGACACGCATACCGGCTTCACACAATTGCTCCAGGTAATTATTGTTCACCTCGTAGCGGTGGCGGTGGCGCTCCTCGATAGTGTCCTTACCATAGATCTGGCGCACCTTGCTGTCGGGCTCCAGGTGGCATGGCTGCGCCCCCAGGCGCATGGTACCGCCCTTATCTGACGACTCGTCGCGCTGCACGGTACTGCCGTCGGATTCCTGCCACTCGGTGATCAGTGCTACGATCGGATGCGGGGTAGCGGGGTTCATTTCGGTAGAGTCCGCACCCTCCAGGCCACACACATTGCGCGCATATTCCACCAGCGCCACATGCATACCCAGGCAGATTCCCAGGAAAGGAATATTGTTTTCACGGGCATAACGCACCGCGTTGATCTTGCCTTCCACGCCGCGATCGCCAAAACCGCCAGGTACCAGGATGGCATCCATGCCATTGAGCACACCGGTACCGTGGCGCTCGATTTCCTCGGCGTCTATATATTCAATTTTCACCTCGGTGAGGGTTTGCAGACCCGCATGCTTGAGCGACTCATTCAGTGACTTGTAGGCATCCAGCAGATCCATGTACTTGCCAACCATGGCGACGCGCACCTGGCCACTGCTCTCCGTGAACTCGCGCTCGACGACCTCGTCCCACTCGGACAGGTCCGCCTCCTCGCACTCAATACCGAAACGCTCCACCACGAAATCGTCCAGGCCAAAGCCCTTGAGCATGCCGGGGATGCGATAGATGGAATCCACGTCCAGCAGGGGGATCACCGCCCGCTCTTCCACGTTGGTAAACAGGGAAATTTTCTTGCGCGCACTCTCCTCGATCTCCACGGCACAGCGGCACAACAGGATATCGGGTTGCAGGCCGATGGAGCGCAGCTCTTTCACCGAGTGCTGGGTAGGTTTGGTCTTGATCTCACCGGCGGTGGCAATATAGGGCACCAGGGTCAGGTGCATGAGCAGCGCACGGGTTGGCCCCAATTCTACTTTCAGTTGACGCGCGGCCTCCAGGAAAGGGAGACCCTCGATGTCACCCACGGTGCCGCCGATTTCCACCACGGCCACATCGGCATCGCCGGCGCCAAGTATCACACGGCGTTTGATCTCATCCGTGATGTGCGGAATGACCTGCACGGTACCGCCCAGGTAGTCGCCGCGGCGCTCTTTGCGCAGCACCGTGTTGTACACCCTGCCGGTGGTGAAATTATTGGTGCGCTTCATGGTGGTGTGGGTAAAGCGCTCGTAATGCCCCAGGTCCAGGTCGGTCTCCGCCCCATCTTCGGTGACGAATACCTCGCCGTGCTGGAACGGACTCATGGTGCCGGGATCGACATTGATATAGGGATCGAGTTTCAGCAGGGTAACTTTGATGCCCCGCGCCTCGAGAACTGCGGCCAGGGACGCCGCCGCAATGCCCTTGCCTAGAGAGGAAACAACACCACCTGTGACGAACACGTAACGCGTCATGAAAAGCCTTTTTTCGCTATGTTACCGGATAAAAAGGAACGCGCACCCCGTATCTGCAGGCAGTCTTTTCGGGCGGTGCGGGTCCTGCAAAAGATGGGAAATCAGGTTAACAGAAAGCGGCACCCGGCTCAATCATCAGTGGCTCAAGCACTGCGCTGCCATACCAGGCGCCACAGGCTATCTCCCCGGGGGGCGAAGTCGCGGTAGCGGCTGGACTGGCACAGCCACAAATCGCCCACACAGAGTAATTCCTCTTCCAGGTAGAGCAGCGGGATCCGTGCTCGCCACCAGGGGGGAACATCGCGCTCCTGCAGCAATTTTTTGAGGCTGTTACTGCCGCCACGGCCCACCGGGGAACAGCGCTCCCCGCCCTCGCGCCAGCCCAGGTGCAGCAACTCGCCTGGCTCCAGGATCAAGCCCGCCTCCCGGTTGGACTCCAGGGCCAGGCGACCCACCCCCGGCACCTGAAAAATATCACCGGGGCGGAATTGGAAACCGGTAAGCGTCGATGCCAACTCGTCCGGCAACAGGTAAACCGCGTCACGATAACGCTGCAGGCAGTAGGCACTGCACTGCAGGCGAGGCGCGCTGTCTGCACCGGATTCGCGCAACTGCCTCATAAATTCTTCCAGGGCCGCCTGGTCCGGTGCCGGCAGTCCCGCCGCCTGCAACCAACTGCGTAGCTGCTGCGAGCCCGACTTGCCTGCCAGCGACTGCTGCAACACACCGGGATCACCCATTGCGCTGTAGACCGTCTGCGGCACGGGTAACAGTTCCGCCAGCACCTCTGCAGTAGCTGACATATGCCCAACCGCACGAGCCACCGTGCGTCTATATCCAGGCCAGCGCGACGCCAGCAGCGGCAACAATTCGGCCCGCAGGAAATTGCGGTCCATGGCGGTGTCGCTGTTCGACGGGTCCTCGATGCAGCTCAGGCCTTGCTCACGGGTATACTGCTCCACCTGCTCCCGGGTAAATGCCATCAGCGGCCGCAGCAGCTCACCACGGCCCAGTGCCCGGCGCGCAGGAATGGCAGCCAGACCGTGCACCCCGGCTCCGCGCAACAGCCGCAGGAAAAAAGTCTCCACCTGGTCGTCCAGGTGATGACCCAGGAACAATATCTCACCATCGCCCAATTGCTGTTCAAAAATCCGGTAGCGCGCCTCGCGGGCATCGGCCTCGTCGCCCCGCCCGCTGTTTTGCAAGGTCACTCGATGCAAAATCAGCGGCACCTGCAACATTTTGCACACCCACTCACAGTGCACCTGCCAGTCATCCGCGGCAGACTGCATGCCGTGGTTGATATGAATCGCGGTAAGGGGGGGCGCGCCGGAATTGGCCCTGCGCCACCGGGTGAGCAGGTGCAGCAGGGCAGTCGAGTCCACCCCGCCACTGAAACCCACGTGCCAGTGGGGAGCTGAGCGCAAGGCGACCAGCTCGCCATCGAGGTCGCTGTGGTTGATAACGGGGACAGACATGACCCGCGGGGTCGCAGGGGGCGCGGGCGCGGGCCCTAGTTGCCGTAACTCATCAGCCGCTGGTACCGCTTGGACAGCAGGTCTTCCAGGGGCAGTTGCCGCAGGATTTCCAGCTGGCCCACCAGGTGCTCCCTGATGCGCTCCGCCATCAGGTCAACGCCTCGATGGGCACCGCCCAGAGGCTCAGGAATGGTGGCGTCCACAATGCCCAGTTCCTGCAGCACGGAAGACGTCACGCCCATGGCCTCCGCCGCTTCCGGTGCCTTGTCGGTGCTCTTCCAGATGATGTTGGCGCAACCTTCCGGCGAAATCACAAAATAGGTAGAGTACTGCAGCATCGCCAGGTGATCACCCACACCGATACCCAGGGCACCACCCGAGCTGCCCTCCCCGATCACCACACAGATGATAGGCGTGGCCAGGCGTGACATCACCGCCAGATTCTGGGCGATGGATTCGGAAATACCGCGTTCCTCTGAATCGATACCCGGGTAGGCTCCGGGCGTGTCGATCAGGGTGATCACCGGCATCTTGAAGCGCTCCGCCATTTCCATCAGGCGCAGGGCCTTGCGATAACCCTCGGGCTTGGGCATCCCGAAATTGCGCATCACCTTGTCCTTCACCGCCCGGCCCTTTTCCTGCCCGATGACCATGACCGGCTCGCCCTCCAGTCGTGCGATGCCACCCACAATGGCGTTATCGTCGGCAAAGTGACGGTCGCCGTGCAGTTCATCGAACTCGGTGAAGACCCGGGGAATATAGTCCATGGTATAGGGCCGCAGCGGATGACGAGCCACCCTGACGATATCCCAGGAGCTGAGATTGGCGTAAATCTTTTCCGTGAGCTTGGTGCTCTTGTCGCGCAGGGTCTCGATTTCCGAGCTGATATTGATCTCATTATCGGAACCCACCAGTTGCAGTTCCTCGATCTTCACTTCCAGCTCGGCGATCGGTTGCTCGAAGTCCAGGTAATTGGGGTTCATGCGCGGGCCAACTCATGTCTGCGAAAAGACGCACAGTGTACAAAATTAATCGCGAACAGACCAACAGGCGCTGGGGAGAACCTGTTCCAGGTCTTGTTGCAATTGGGCTTGCAGGGACATGGGAGGCTCAGTGCCAACAGTGGCCTATGGTATCCTTCAGTCCTCAGTCACGGGTCGTATGGCTAAAAATGACGACGTTGGCCGCATCAGCCGCGAGATCACAGGGGAACCGGATTCCCGCTTGCGAGAGAATAACCAGGGTATCGGCAACTACCCCGACATTACGGGCCTGGACCCTGGAAACGAACATTCAAAGATGAACACAACAGGTATTTTTCGACACTGCTGCCTACTGTTGCTGGCGCTATTGTTACCACCACATGCCAACGCACAATTTCTTGCCCAGCAGGACCTCAGGCCGGTGCAGGAAATGCGCCTGCAAAAGGCGTTAAACACATTGGTGGATAAGCAGGGCTGGGGGCGAAAGATAGAGGATCGCAGCCTGGCCATTGCCCTGGTGATCATGGACGAGAAGGGTGGCTACCGCCTGGCTTCGCTCAACGGCACGCATATGGTCTACGCCGCCAGCTTGCCGAAAATCGCCATTTTGTTCGCCGCCATGGTCGCCTCCCAGGAAGGTACGCTGGACATTGACCCGGCCCTGGAGAAAGACCTGCACAATATGATCCGCGTGTCCTGCAACCCCTGCGCCACGCGGGTGATGGAACGGGTGGGCCGTGAATACTTGCTGGAGATACTGCAACGCAATGAGTACGACTTTTACGATGATGAACTGTCCGGGGGACTGTGGGTAGGCAAGGACTACGCCGGCGCTGCGGCCCATCACCGGGACCCGATCATGGGCCTGTCGCACGGCGCCAGCGCCTACCAGGTCGCGCGCCTGTACTATCGATTGTACAGGGGGAGCCTGCTGGATGAAGAGCACAGCGCCATGATGGGCGACATCCTGTCACGCCCGGGTATATCCCACAAATTCGTGGCGGGACTGGCGGGTGAAGAGACCGATGAGCTGTGGCGAAAATCGGGTACCTGGCAAGATTTTCATGCCGATAGCGTGTTGGTACAGTCCCCCGAGGGTAACTACATCCTGGTGGGCCTGGCGGAGGGTCCCAAGGGGGAGCAACTGCTGCGCCAGCTGGCCAGGGCGGTGCACCAGCTGGTGAAAAACTCCTGAGCCGCGGCGCTACTGCAGCCCGTTACGCTGCTTCATCAACTGGTGAATCCGGGTGCCCAGGGTCTGGTGGGCTACCGCGGAATTCTGTCGCAGCACGTTCGAAACCAGCGTCACGATATAATGCAGGCGCACACCATCCACATCCGCTTCCACAATGGCTACAGAGTTCATGTAGTTGCGCTTGTTGCCCTTGTACTTGCCGCAGGTAAAGCCCTCCTCCGGCTGGCAGCTGTAGAGTGAGCCGGATTTGAAATACACCGCGGCATCGCGCAGTGCCGGGGAAGAGGCATAGCGAATGCGGCGTTCGGTCATATACAGCAGGCGCTTGAGGGCGCGACTGCTCCACTCGTCTACCAGCTGGCCTTTTTCCATCTGCACCAGCAACTGCATCAGGCTGCGCGCGCTGGCATAGCTGATACCGCCACCGGCCACCAGGTGCTTGCCCTCACGGGTAAAAAAGCTGCCCTGGCGTATCTGGTCCAGTGACAGGCCATTGCGTGTCACCGGCTCCCAGAAAGCCCGCTGGAACAGCCGGGTTTTATCGGCGCTGGGCTGGCCATCAAAAAAAGGCGTTATGCGTTCATCCGGTATAGGGTAATCAGTGCCAAACTGGCGCAACAGCATGGTATCGCGCATGGTCATGGCCGCCGCCGCATTGGAGCTCACCGACAGGGTCCAGTCCAGGTACTCCCAGAGGTTGCCGGTGTCCCCGTCTTTCATCGGCCGGCGCACCATGGTGCGCGTATCTACATTGAAAAGTCGAATATCGTGATGGTCCCAGTGTGAGAATCGATCGGCGGTGATTACCGTATCGCGCAGCAGTGTTTCGCGCGCTTCCACATCACCACCATACACGTCTGCCATGCCCTGGAAAAAACCCAGGCCCACCAGCAGCTTGCCTACACTGCCCACGTTTTGCCGGTAATCACCCCGGTATTCGCCATAGGTGGGCTGGTTGGGGTCGGTCAGGTCCAGCACCGCGATACCGTAGTGCTCGGCATCCGCACCCAGCAGCGCCAGCAGTTGCGCGGTGAGCTCCTGGTCCGCCGCGGGGATCTTGAGATCAGGCCGCTGCAACAGACGAATATCCACTTTCGCGGTGGGCCAGCGCCCTCCGGAAGGCTGCCCGGTTCCCTGCATCTCTCCCACCGCGATCAGCCGCTGCTCCTCGAGGCGACGAATACCGGTTTCGGGGTAGCCGTCTATGGGCCAGGCTGTTGCCAGCAGGGGGCATAACAACATTAAAGCTACCGCTATCGCGAATGGATTCTTCATAGTTCTGGTCTCCCGGCCATATCGACCTGTCGCTGCAAATCCGCACCAGCGCGTGCGTCCATCTGCTGCAGGTAGCTATTGCGTCCTACGGCAGCACTGTCAAGGAAAGGGCGTAACTGGAACAGACGCAGGCGGCCATCCAGAAAACCGAATTCGACATCCGCCGGAGCGGGATTGCCAGCATCATCAGTGATGGGCGGAAAGCGTTTTGGCAGGCTATGCGCGAACGCCACGAGCTGCGCAATATCGTCCGGTGTAAGTACCGTATCACTGCCCGAGCTGGGCACCGCGACAATGCCGCCCGCCGGCGATAATTCCCGGCGCAAGGGCGCGGTCGCCGCTGCCAGTACCCGCACCGGACTGCCATCCAGGGGAATACGCAGTGATTCCGCAGCCTGCCCGTCGACCGCTCCACCGAGTCCTTCATTCACCGCCACCGACAGCGTATCGGTGGCACCCGTATCGATATCCGCGGTCACCAGCACGCCGGACTTGTCCGAACCCACCGACTCCAGCAGCAGAATCGAGGTGTAGACATGCTCCGGTGCACTCATGTGGGACTGTCGCCAGGAAAACGCGCGGGCGGTAAAGGGCGAGGCCCACACCCGGGTGATGGATTCCAGCAGTTCATCGAAGTCCACCACATTGGGCAGCGTCAGGTTCAGGCCCGCCCCGGTAAAACCCGCGAGGTCTTCCACATTGGTATCCGAGCGCACGAACAGGCCGATCTGTTCATCGCCAAATGTGCGGGCCAGTGCCTGCTGCAGGTCACTCTTGAAAGACTCGCTCAGCCGCGTATCGAGTATGCGCTGGTACAGCTCGGCGCGAAACCGCTCCACCGCCTGCTTCTGGGCGGCGCTACCGGCGGGCAACGCCTCCAACTTCCTGTACTCCCGTTGCATCCATGCGAACAGGGTGCCGCCCCCGGGATAGGCCTGGTCCAGCACCACCGCCTTGAACACACCAAAGGGAATGGCCAGGCCGCGTGATACGGCCTCGGGATAATGTTTGCGCAGCTCCGCCAGTTTGGCTGCTTTGGGCCCCACGGTGCGACCCGAATCCGCCGCCGACAGCTGGTCGATAGAAACGACCCGGGTCAGGCTGAGGTCCAGTTTCTCCAGATCCGGCTCGATACTGACACCCCGGGAAGCCTCGTTCTCGGCGAATACCGCATCCCAGCCGGGATCATCCTCGGTGATTTCCACCAGGCCACCCGGACTCACCGCCAGCACAACCATGCTGCCGTCATGCTCGCGCAGTCGTTGCTGCAGGGCCGGGCTGACAGTGACATTGGGTATCCCCAGGTTGCGCGCCAGCAACTGCACATGGGACAGGGGGTTGCCCTCTCCCGCCGTGAGAATACCCGCCACAGGCGGCAGCTCCGCAACGGTTTCGGGCAGCACATAGATGCCGTCCTCGCGCAACGCCTCGGTGTCACCCTGCAACGGCCTGGCATGCAATATCCCACGGGCAAGCCCGGGGTTGAGTGCGTTAAAACCGGCACCCACGTTCTGCCCGAAGACCTGGTGGCGGATACCGGCCAGGCGACCGGCATCCCGCACCAGCAGGTTCAGGGACTGGGAATAAAACATCAGTGGGCTGCCACGCAGCTGGTCCTGTATAAATAGCAGCGCCAGCGGCTCTATCTCGGACAGTTTGACCATGGGCTGGTAAAAATACCGGCGCATGGCCTGCAGACCCCACCCGGGAACCCGGTTCAGATAGGACAGGCCCTGCTGATACTGCGCCACGATGACGCCTTCGGCCCGCAGCTCTGCGATCTGTGCGCGCAGGGCGAACAGCAGGCGCTGGTTCAGCAGGCCCACGCCATAGGCGGCATCTCCCGCCGCGTTCATCATCTGCAGAATTTCCGCCCTGCTCATCTGCGGCAATTGTTCACGCACCGAGCTGGACGCGCGGAAGTGCTCTGCTTCCAGTCGCAGGCTGAAATCCAGTAAATCCAGCCGTTTTTCGGCCCCGGCCACAGCGCTGAGCTGATCGCGCACCACCGCCAGCAATTGGGCACTAAGCTGCATACGCTGCGTGGCTGGCGCAGCGCCCCAGGCCTGGCCGGCGCTGGTAAACACCCGGCGCATTCCCGCCGGCACCCAGTCTCGCGCCGCCATCTCCAGCAGCTCCCGCTCCAGGGGCGCGGCCAGGTAGATGCGGTCAATCTCCACAGCCAACTCGCTGTAGCGCTGCTGCAACCCGGCATCCGTCACGCCCTCCAGGTATTCCCTTACCCTGGCCGCGTCGCTGCCATCCGGGGCACCGTGAATCTTGATGCGCACGGGCATGAACCCGGGATCCTCGTCGGACAGGGAGGCGGACAGGCGCCTCACCCGGCCGGATGAGGCGCTGTCCATGCCGTGGGGCAATAGTTTGACGCCACTGCGCAGCGCCAGGAAATGCGCCTGTGCCCACTCCTCCCGCGACAACATGGCCAGCAGCAGGTTGCGACCACCCGCGCGCTCATCTTCCTCCTGGATAGCCCCGCGGTAGAACAATGCCCGGCGTAATATCCAGCCATTGTCCACGGCGATGAGAAAGCGCTCTACCAGGCGCTGGCCATAGTCATTTTCGAAATCCTCTTGGTCGAGGAAAGTCTCCGGCTGGATGCCCGCCAGGGTGTTGGCAACCAGGTAGCCCCGTTTACGCAACTCCAGGGTTTGCCCGTTCCATTCCCCGTGTTGCACACCGCCACCGTGATCACTGCAGGCATAGGCTTTTGGCGGCAGCACGGTGCCGTCGTGACAGAACCAGCGCACACGGGAAAACGGGCCCCGCGGCTGCTCCTTCATTTGCTGTACCCAGGATTGATAGGTGGCCGGATCGGCCTGCGCCGGCACAGCCAGCGCCAGGCACAAGGGCACTAACAGCAACAATAATCTTTTCAACTTTACGCCCGGTATTTCGCTATTATGTTTTATCGAAATTGCAGTATAGCAGCGCGGCGGGATTCAAGCCTTTGAAGAAGACATTGCATGCATTTCTGGACGTCAGGCGCGACGAATTACCGCTGGCGCTATTAATGTTCGCCTACTTCTTCCTGGTCATCACCACCTTCTGGATACTCAAGCCCCTGAAAAAGGGCCTGTTCATTGAATTCTACGACCAGGGCGGTATCGATCTGCTGGGCCTGGCCTTCAGCGCACCCCAGGCGGAGCTACTGGCCAAGATACTCAACATGGTCGTCGCCTTCGCCGCTGTGGTGGTCTTCTCCCAGCTCAGCCACAAGCTGCGCAGGCAGCAGCTGACCTTCGTCTTCGCGGGATTTTTTATCGTCTGCTGTGTGCTGTTCAGCCGCTGGCTGATGACTCCGGGAGATCTCGGCATCTGGAGTTTTTACCTGTTCGGCGACCTGTACAGCACCCTGATGGTGGCGACCTTTTTCAGCTTCCTCAATGACAGTGTCACCCCCGACGCGGCCAAGCGCCTCTATGGCCTGATAGGACTGGGGGGCGTGTGTGGAGGGGTGTTCGGCACCAGTGTGGTCAGTGCCAACGTCTCCCTGTTATCTGATTCGGCCTGGCTGTGGGTATGCGGCGGCATCACCGGCTTGATTGCTGTAGTCGCCTGGGGCGCCGGCCGACAGGTGAAGCCCGCGGTGAAGCCCGCGGTGAAGCCCGCGGTGCAGTCCGCAGCGATAACTCCGCCGAGCGCAGCGCCCTCGCCCCGCCGCGGCAATGCGGCAACCGAGGGCGCCCGACTGGTATTCAGTTCCCGCTACCTGCTGTCCATCGTGGCTATCGTCGGCCTGTACGAAGTAATTTCCACTATCATCGATTTCCAGTTCACCTTCACCGTGGCCCACTACCTGGACGGGCCGGAAATCGGACGGCACTTTGCCCTGGTGTTCACCATCACCAACTGGGTATCGCTGTTTGTACAGCTGTTCCTCACCGGTTTTATCATGACCCGCTTCGGCGTGGCGATGGCGCTGCTGGTGCTGCCCTTCGTCATCACCATGGGCTCCACCGCTTTCCTGGTGTTCCCCCTGCTGTGGGTAGGCAGCATGCTCAGCACCGCGGACAACGGGTTCAGCTACTCTATCAACCAGTCCGCCAAAGAGGCCCTGTACGTGCCCACCAGTGACGCGGAAAAATACCGCGCCAAGGCCTTTATTGATATGTTCGTACAGCGTTTCGCCAAGGCGATAGCGGTACTGATCAGCCTGGGGATTACCTTCGCGGTGACCGATATGTCCAGCCTGCGCTATCTCAGCCTGGTCACCCTGGTGCTGCTGGCGGTATGGATAGTCGCGGCCCGTTACGCCGGGCGGCAATTCGCCAATCTGGAACAGAACAAAGACTGAGCCATGGACAGCGCGCCCTATCTTGTTCCCCACAGCCAGGAAGAGATTGCCATTCTCTATGAGGATGATGACCTGCTTCTGGTGCGTAAGCCGCACCTGCTGCTGAGCATTCCCGGACGCCACCCGCTGAACAAGGACTGCCTGATCACTCGCCTGCAGCAACGCTATGCCAGCGCGAGTATCGTGCACCGACTGGACCTGGACACCTCGGGTATCATGGTCATCCCGCTGAACAAAGCCTGCCACGCCCACATCAGTCGGCAGTTCCAGCTGCGCGGGGTGGCCAAGTCCTACCACGCCATTGTCTACGGCGCGGTAGCTCACGATAGTGGGGAGATCGATCTGCCCATTGCCCGTGACTGGAACAACCGCCCGCGGCAGAAGATCTGTTACCAGCGTGGCAAGGCGGCCCTCACCCGCTATCGGGTACTACAGCGCGAGGAGGACCGCACGCGCCTGCTGCTGCAGCCGGTAACCGGCCGTTCCCACCAACTGCGCATTCACCTGCGGGAGCTGGGTCACCCGATACTGGGCTGCGATATGTATGCCCATGAGGAGGCCCTGGGCATGGCCGATCGCCTGCTGTTGCACGCCACTACCCTGGCCTTTGAACACCCGGTCACCGGCAGCTGGCTGGAGGGCGAGTGTCCCCCGGATTTCTGAACCCCGGGGCTCACTGGTCTATGGCGAAGGTCATCTGCACCGTGACCCGATAACTGTTCTCGCCAGTAGCCACCGGAACCGCGTCATTGGCTGAACGGGCCATCATCATCTCGGCCCTGGCCACAGGCATTGGGCCGGGGCGGTAGGATTGCTCGGATATTTCCAGAACGTCACCCAGCTTCACACCCGCAGCCGCAGCCAGCGTAGAGGCCTTGTCCCTGGCATCGCGCACCGCGCTGATACGGGCCTGCTTGATCACCTCCGCAGGGTCCGCATTGGTAAAGCTGATCTGCCCACCCTCATTCACCCCCAGGGTGACGGACTGGTCCAGGATTTCACCCACACGGCTGATATCCCGCACCCGCACAGCCAGGCTGTTGCGCACAACATAGCCGGTGATCTGGGGCGGCTTGCGTTCGCCGGAGGGTTGCGGCCGGGGATGGTGATAGCGCGGCTGGATGGAGAAATTCGAGGTCTGCAGGTCGCGCTTCGCGATACCCAACTGCTGCATGGCGGCCAATACCTCGGCCATGGCAGCGGAATTCGCGTCCAGCGCGGCGCGCGCCGTGTCCGCCTCCCGCGTCACGGTCAGCTGCAGCAATGCCATATCGGGGGCAACCTCGGAACTGCCCTCCCCCGAGACCAGGATACGGGCGGGGTTGTCCGCCGCATTGGCCTGGACACCCGCCAGTAGTGCCACCAGGAGTAATACTGTCGCGATAGAAGCCGTTTTTAGTCTGTTGATCACCATGATAATCCTCTCTTGTTAATGCTTGCCAAACGCTCGCGGGCTTTGACGTGAATGCTTACAGGTAGCTGCACCAGTCGCTCCAGCTACCCGCGTACAGGGTGGCATCATCCCGCCCCAGCAACGCCAGGGAAAACAGGTTGACGCAGGCGGTTACTCCAGAGCCGCAGTAGACCACAATCTGCCCAGACTCCAGGGCGTCACCCCAATGCTCTCGCTGCCCGGACAGGTCCAGGGCTTTGCCAGCGACACAGGTCACCCCCTGCCAGGGCCGGTTAACGGCACCCGGGATATGACCCGCCACCGGGTCGATTGGTTCCTCCAGCCCCTGGTATCTTTTTTCCTCGCGAGAATCTACCAGCAAGGCCCCGGCCCGCTGCGCCTGACGCAGGTCTTCGATATCACAGTAGCCGCTGAAGTCAGCAGGGGCATGCACCGGGGTCGGCTGCGCCGCTTCGATAACGGTAGACGGCTCACCACCCGCTGCAAGAAAGGCCTGGTAACCGCCATCCAGCAGTCGCGGAGCCCGGTATCCCAGGCTGCGCATCAGCCACCACAGGCGCGAGGCAAAGGCGAAACGTGAGTCGTCGTAGGCTATGACCGGGGTATCGGGGCCTATACCATGGCGCGCCAGCAGCTGGGCAAAGTGACCCGCGTCCGGCAGCGGGTGACGCCCACCGCGCCGGGCGACGGGGCCTGACAGATCTTCATTCAAATGCAGGTAACAGGCGCCCGGAACGTGGCCACCCCGGAACAGGGTGCGCCCTTCCCCGGGATCCGCAAGGGAAAAGCGGCAGTCGACAATAACCGCCCCGTGCTCTGCCAATAATTCCTCGGGCTGTGCCAATAAGGTGTCATTCACCAGGTCGCGCTCCATAAAGACAAATACCGGACAAAGAGTAGGCGACCCGGGGAAAATTAACTAGACTAGGCTCCCCCTGGCAGCGGAAATTTCCCGTGGTCACCACTACACGCACAGCATCGCGCCTGATGATCGTCGCCAAACCGAATCAGTCGGCCACCTGGCGCACCAACCTGCTGGTACTGCTGGCCCTGGCGGTGCCCTCGCTGGGTATTGCCATTGGCTTCGCCCTGCTGGGGGCCTGGCCAATACTACCCTTTGCGGGTCTGGAACTGCTCTGCCTGGGCAGCGCTCTTTACTACGTCAACTGGAAACTGCAGTATCGCCACGTTATCACCCTCAGCGAGGACGAAGTGCGCATCGACAAGGGCTTTTATCTGCCCAGCCGCAGCTGGCAGTTTTCCCGGCAGGGCACCGGCCTGGCGGTAACCCCCGAGAAACACCCCTGGGATGGGCCGGAACTGTCGCTACACGACCGGCACGAAAGCGTGAGCCTGGGTGAATTCCTCAACCGCGATGACAGTCTCAAACTGCTGGGCCTGTTGCGTGAGGAAATACGTATTGGTTCGCACAGTGGCGAGGGGCGACGCCACTTCTGAGTCAGATATCCTCGAAATCACCATGGCGCCCCTTGCCGGCGGCAAAGCGGCTGGCGCCAGTTACCGTCTCGCGGGATGCGATCACCTGCATGCCGCGCTGAAACTCATTGCCCAGGGCATCTTCCAGTGCCAGACCCCATTGCTCGTAGGCGCTTAGCCGGTCCGATCGCAGGCATTGCTGGGGAAACTGCGCCAGCTGCTGCGCCAATGCCAGGGCCGCATCCAGCGCCGTGCCATCGGCGACTACTCGATTGGCCAGGCCCATTTGCAGCGCTTCCTCGGCAGGCACACCGCGGCCGGTAAGAATCAGGTCCATCGCCCGGCTGTGGCCGATCAACCGCGGCAGCCGTACGGTGCCACCATCGATCAGCGGCACACCCCAGCGACGACAGTAAACCCCCAGCACCGCGCTTTGTTCCACTACCCGCAGGTCACACCACAGGGCCAGTTCCAACCCGCCCGCAACCGCGTGACCGGCTATGGCGGCGATAACCGGCTTGCCCAGCACCATGCGCGATGGGCCCATGGGACCATCGCCTTCGATGCTAAGTGCATTCATGCCCTCTTCTGCAGCGACGGCCTTGAGATCGGCGCCGGCGCAAAAGGTACCGTACTCGCCGTAGAGCACCGCCACATCACTTTGCTCATCGGCGTCGAACTCGCGAAACGCCTGGGCCAGGGCCGCGGCGGTGGTGCCATCAACCGCGTTGCGCACCTCGGGTCGCGACAGGCTGACCAGGGTTACTCTACCGTGGTTTTCCACCTTGATCGTCGCCATTGCCGCACTCCTCAGAATCGCTGTACCTGTTTGCGCATCACCTTGTCGCGCAAAGTACGGTACAGGTTTTGCGGATTGGCAACAATAATGAACACCCGCCGCAACTGGCCCTCAGGGCAGCTGATTTCGCGCACCGCGTGCCAGGAGTGCCGGGTGCGCTGAAAAATCAGACTGTAGTTGCCTATGGATTTCGCCGCTATCTCGCCTTTGAAATCTTCCAGGGCCGGTGCGCTGGCAAACTCCATCTGGCCACCGTCATCCAGCACCAGGGTGTCGCCGCCCCAGGCGGAATTCCACTCGCCCTCGCGATTGAAGTAAAACAGTTGTGAACCGTGCTCGCGCACTGAATCGGTGTGCGGTGAAACCGAACAGCCATTGGGTGTGTAATGCCAGTGAAAGCGCAGGTTGATTTTGCGCGCCCCATAGAGGCGCGCCAGGGTGTGGCGGTAATCATCGCTGCACAATTCGGCAATGAACTCCTGCCAGGGCCGGGGCACCGGGACGCCGGAGGTATATTCCAGGGAATACCTGTCGTGGGGCTGCTGCCCGGCGATGCGCCCGTAACCGAACTTTTTCTCGAACAGGGAAACATCCGGCATATTGTCCAGCAACAGCTGGAATCCCTCCTCCGTCAACAGGCCCTGGGGGTTGCTCCAGGGATAGGGTTGGGTGGCGGCAAACTCGGCGGGATCAAGCGCCTTGAACTTGTCAAAATCCAGGTACTGCATGGGCTGACTCCCAATTCTGGCCACGGCGTGAAAAGATCCTGCGCTGCGGCGTGGGAAAAGGTGGAAAAAGAGAAAAAGGGGTCGGTGACAAATGATTATCAGTAGCCTTTGTCACCGACCCCTTTTCTCTTCTCATTTGCAATGTAATGCGTCGGGGCATGCTAGACAAGCACGCCACGGCAGGTATTGATTTGCATCAAGCATGGCAGCGGGAGGCGATGGCATTAGTACCTTTTCCCGCCGAGCTAAACCGGTCTATCGCACGGGCACCAGCGGGAAAAAGGGGTCGGTGACAAATGATTATCAGTAGCATTTGTCACCGACCCCTTTTTCCTTTGTCACCGACCCCTTTTTCTTGACCCCTTTTTTCCCTGCCGGAAATATTGCCAGGCCCAGCGATTTCATACGGCGCGGCAGGCAAGGTATACTCTGCGCCCCTGCCACTCCAGCCCGGCCACGTATTATGTGTAGCACTCATGTCCAGTAACAAAGTCGGCTTTGTCAGCCTCGGCTGCCCCAAGGCCCTGGTTGATTCTGAGCGCATCCTCACCCAGCTCAAACTGGACGGTTATGACATTGTGCCCACCTACGAAGATGCCGAGATCGTGGTGGTCAACACCTGCGGTTTTATCGACAGCGCCAAGCAGGAATCCCTGGACGCCATAGGCGAAGCCATCAGCGAAAACGGCCGGGTGATTGTGACCGGCTGCATGGGCAAGGGCGACGACGCACAGACTATCAAGTCACTGCATCCCAAGGTTTTGAATATCAGCGGTCCTGCGGCCTACGAAGAGGTGGTGGGTGCTGTGCACCAGTATGTGCCTCACACCCGGATCCACGATCCCTACACCGATCTGGTGCCGCCCCAGGGCGTGAAACTGACGCCGCGCCACTACGCTTACCTGAAAATTTCCGAGGGCTGCAACCATCGCTGCAGCTTCTGCATCATCCCCGATATGCGGGGCGACCTGGTTAGCCGGCCCATTGGCGATGTGATGGCGGAAGCCGAGGGCCTGGCCCGAGCCGGTGTGCGCGAACTGCTGGTCATCTCCCAGGATACCAGCGCCTATGGGGTTGATATCAAATACCGCACCGGATTCTGGAACGGCCGGCCGATGAAAACCCGCATGCAGGAACTGTGCGAGGCACTGGGCGAGTTCGGCATCTGGGTGCGACTGCACTATGTATACCCCTACCCGCACGTGGACAAGGTTATTCCGCTGATGGCACAGGGCAAGATACTGCCGTACCTGGATGTGCCACTGCAGCACGGCAGCCCGGAAGTGCTCAAACGCATGAAGCGGCCGGCCGCCGCGGAAAAGTCGCTGGAACGCATACACGCCTGGCGCAGCGTATGCCCGGACATTACCTTGCGCAGCACATTTATCGTCGGCTTTCCCGGCGAGACCGACCGCGATTTCGACATACTGCTGGACTTCCTGCGCGAGGCACAACTGGACCGGGTGGGTTGCTTCCAGTACTCCCCGGTCAAGGGGGCCAGGGCCAACGACCTGCCCAACCCGGTACCGGAGGAAATCAAGCAACAACGCTGGGAGCGTTTCATGATGCTGCAGCAGGAAATCAGCAGCGCCAAGCTGCAGGCGAAAATAGGTAGCACGGTGGAAATCCTGATCGACACGGTAGATGAGCACGGCGCCATTGGCCGCTCCAGCGCCGATGCCCCGGAAATCGACGGCAAGGTCTACCTGGATGGCGTCACCGACCTGCACCCCGGAGATTTTGTCGAAGCCGAGGTCACCGCCGCCGACGAATACGACCTGTGGGCAGGTTAAGGCAACAGTGAACCTGCTGCTGTTCACCGCCATGGATCGGCAGGACGAGAAACACATCCGGGTGACCGACAGACGATTGCAGCACCTGCTGCAGGTGCACCGTGCCAAGGTCGGAGACACCCTGCGGGTCGGTGAGCTGGGTGGCCAGATGGGCGCAGCCGTGATCCTGGAAATTGATGCTGTCCATGCACTGCTGTCTGTGGAGCTGGACACGCAACCGCCGGCAAAACTTCCCCTGTCCCTGGTGCTGGCATTGCCGCGCCCGAAAATGCTGCGCCGTATTTTACGCTCGGTAGCGGAATTCGGCGTGGCCGAGTTGCATCTGATCAACAGTTACCGGGTAGAGAAGAGTTATTGGCAAACCCCGGCCCTGGAACCCGACACCGTGCGGGAATACCTGCTGCTGGGATTGGAACAGGCGCGGGATACGGTGCTACCCGCAGTCCATTGCCACCGGCGTTTCAAACCCTTTGTCGAGGACCAACTACCCGGCATGATCACCGACCGGCAAGCACTGCTGGCCCACCCGGGAGATTACCCGCCCTGCCCGCACGAGTTAGGTAAAAACAGCCTCCTGGTCATCGGGCCGGAAGGCGGCTTCATCCCCTACGAGGTGGAAAAACTGCAGGCAGCGGGCTGCGACGCCGTATCACTGGGACCGCGCATCCTGAGAGTGGAAAACGCGGTCACCAGCATCCTGGGCAGGTTGTCCTAGAAGCGATACTGCAGTTCCGCCCCGTACATCCGCGGCGGCGCCACGGCATAACCGCCCACTCCGGAGGACTCGATCAACGCCGTGCCACCCACCAGGTGATCTTCATCAGTGAGGTTGCTGCCATAGAGTGAACCCACCCATTTCTCGTTCAGTGAAGTCCAGGTCAGGGTTGCACTGAGGTCAAACTGCTCGTCCTCCAGCCACCAGCCGAGTTCGCAACTGGTGGAATCGAAACAGAAATCGATATCCTTTTTCAGGCTCGCCTGAATCCGGGGGATGATCATGCCCAGGGACGAGTCCCAGTTGTACTGCGCAGCCAGCAGGTAGGTCTCCTCGGGCAGGCGCGGCAGGTTTTCATTGGAGCGGTCATTGTCGCAGATATCAACTGCCACGATGCTCAGGTCTTCGCGGCTGCAGCCGGCCGGCACGCTGGGATCGGTTGCCAGCGTCAGCTTTACATCCTCGTATTCGTCGATATCGCCGTCGTTCAAGGTCATATTAAAGGTCAGCATCAACCGTTCGGTAGCCAGAAACGTGGTCTCCAGTTCAAAACCGGTGATGCTGGAGGACTTGGCATTGATGGTCGCGCCGGAGGGGTTGCCCGTATTGGGGTTGATCACCACGGTAGTCAACTGGCGGTTGGTGTAATCGGTGTAGAAAAATGCCCCGTTCACGCGCAGTCGCCGGTCCATCATATCCAGCTTGAAACCCAGCTCCCAGTTCTCCACTTCTTCCGGGTCGTATTGCTCCAGATCGCCGGTGGGCGCCTCAGACAGCCCGCCGGACAGGAACCCCTCTG
>Ga0316187_10000933_pt1 | contig 24339 bp, 22 predicted proteins | sample CroRivburrow1_MG_FD_204927 | JGI IMG/M metagenome (GOLD analysis project Ga0316187, IMG submission 204927) | Coastal sediment microbial communities from Maine, United States - Cross River worm burrow 1 | ecosystem: Environmental > Aquatic > Marine > Coastal > Sediment | place: USA: Maine...
CATGCTGCTGTTGTAGCCCAGAACCGCTAGCAGTGACAGTTGAGAGAGACCGGACAGCTGAATATCGGCGCGTACGGCATCAACACCCGGCTTGTAGTTGCGGAAAAAGGTTTGTGCTGCAAACGGGGCAAAAAAATCGTTGGGCGTGAAATATGATGTTGCTGCAAGATTAACCGGCTGACGTCCCACCTTCATGTTCAATCGTTCTGTTGATAGCTGTATGTTCAGTCTGTCGAAGATCAGGTGCGATTGTTTGTTATCAAAACTCCAGTCCAGCAGATCACTGCGTTCCACTCCCGTCAGAGAGGTGAAACGAGCGCCAGCAGTCTGTAATTTAAGCGGCACATAATTTTGTTCGGCATGAAATTCTAAGGAAAGCAGATCATGTGAGACATCCAGCATCAATCTTCCGGACACCGCCATAGCCGATATGTTTTTCTGATCATAAAATAGATTGTTATCGGGATTGGTTAAGGCCACACCTGTTCCCCTGATAAGGCCTCGCAACTCCATAGCGCTCTGTTCATCCTGCCATGCATAGAATGCATAGGCTGGTTGTGCAAAGAGAAGCAGCAACAGGAGCAGTAGAAGTTTAGTTAAGGCTTTCATCCGTTACAATTTTACCATCATGTACCTGAATAATGCGTTTGGCCCGATCAATCACATGCTGGTCGTGGGTGGAAAAGAGAAAGGTAATGCCTTGATCCCGGTTCAACTGCTGCATCAGATCAAGCAGTGATTCGGCCGTATGCGAGTCAACATTGGCCGTTGGCTCATCGGCCAGCACAATCGCCGGATTGGTTACGATGGCTCGTGCAATAGCAACGCGCTGCTGCTGACCGCCAGACATCTCATCGGGCCGACGGTGCTCCAGCCCTTCAAGTCCAACCGACTTCAGTGTGGCCATCACCCGTTCGCGACACTCGGCATCACTCAGGCCCTGCAGGTTCATCACAAACTCGGCATTTTCATAAGCAGTCAATACAGGAATCAGATTGTAGGCCTGAAAAACGAAACCAATCCGATTTTTGCGAACTTCAGAGAGTTCGGTGTTGTCCAGTGTTGAGAGGTCAATGCCGTCCACCCATACGCTGCCTGAAGTTGGCACATCCAAACCGCCGATCAAATTCAGAATACTGGTTTTACCTGACCCGGATGGGCCACATAATGCGGCAAAATCGCCGTTTTCAATCGCAAGCGAAACCTTGTTTACGGCATGCACATCTACTTTGCCCTGGCGATAGGTCTTCACAACATCCTGCATGCGGACGATATGCTCTGTTTCTTGCCTCTCTTCACTCATCACTCGCCCCTCATATCGTCTTCAAACTCTCAACCGGTGGCACACGTCCGGCTCGCCATGCCGGATACAGGCCTGCCAGCAACGCCAGGATAAAGAGAGAGCCAAGAATCGCCATAATGCTCTCCTTGAACAGTCTCGCCTTAAAAACCGGGTCAACCAGTACGCCGCCATAGCTAAAATCATTCCCAAATGAGCCGGAGAAGTCGATGCCAAAATGGTAGAGAAAGTAATACCAGGGTGCAGTAATGATGATGCCAAGAATCAGCCCTACAATGGCCAACCAGAACGACTCCACCATCACAAGTCGAAACAGCACTTTGGGTGACATACCAACCGCCATCATCACGCCGAATTCGCGTGTGCGCTCCAGCACGCTCATCAGCATGGTATTGAGAATGCCCACCGCAATCAGCAAGCCGACCAGGAACTGGCTGATATAGTTTCCGGCTTTATCAAAAGCGATTACACCGGCCAAGTCGGGCTGCGCCTTTTTCCAGGTCAATACGGCGACATCCTTTGCTTCAGGCAGTGCAGCGACCCTGTCTCGCATCATTTCCGCATGACGCTGGTCTTTGATAACCACGGCTATCACGGTGGCTTCGTCGGGAGCATAACTCAGTGTCTTCTGCACACTGCCAATCGGTAGCAGCGCCATGATCCCATCAACCATATCAATGCCGGTGGTAAAAATGCCGGTGATTCGTGCAATGTCGCTGACAATCTCGCCATCGGCATCGGTTGTGGTGTAAACAATTTTTTTGCCGATTCTCACGTGTAGTTTTTTGGCAAGCCTGCTGCCGATGACAATACCCCGGCCTGACCTGCTGGAGAAAAGTAACCCCTCAACAATCGAACGAAGCAGCAGGTTATTCTCTTGCGTCTCGAAGGCGGGATCGACTGCAATAAATGCGCCGCCGATACTTTTACGTGCACTGGCAAACATTGCCTGTCCGGTGATGCGGACCGTAGCAGCTGAAACGCCGGGCAGTGCTATAATCTGTTTATGTAGTTTTTCTGTATCTGTCAGTCGTTTATCCAGCGTAGGTTTAAGATGATAACCGACCGGCTCCACCGTGACGTGGCCCATACCCATGCTCGCACCCATGTCGATCATATTCGTATAGGTGTAATCGCCCGAGCCTGTGAAGGTAACGGAGAGCATGACACCGAACCCGATGGAGAATGCAGTGATCAGTGTCCGCCGCTTTCTGCGCCAGATATTTCGCCATGCCAAACTATTCAGATTCATCGGAAGTAAATCGCCTTAACCGGAGTCAGCAGCGCTGCTTTGGCAGCAGGATATATCACGGCGATCGCTGCAACGATCAGCAGGAAAACGACCGGGTAGATCAATGCATCAGTCGTAACGGCAGCATACCAGACAGGGTCAAAGGCAATGCCGCCATAAGTGATGGAACCGGCAATGGCTGACATATCGATACCGTGAAAATGATAATAATCGGAGATCCACCAGCCGCTGACCAGACCAACAATCGCGGCTACCAGGGTCAGAATAAAAGTCTCTGCAAACACCAGTCCCACCAGTTGCCATGGTGAGACACCAAGCGCCTTCATGATACCAAACTCGTGAATACGTTCGAAGACGTTCATCAACATCGCATTAAGTACCACCGTTGCCACGGCAATATAGAAAATCACCAGCATAATCATGATCTGCACATCGGCCGTTTCAATCATGCGGGCAACTACCGGCATCAGCTGCTTCCAGTTTTTCACCTCTTGTCCCTGAGCCAGTGCTTTGACCTTTGCCGTTTCAACTTCGAGATCAGTTGTCCGTTCTGCTCGCAGAACAACAATCTCATGTGCTCCTTCCGGGATTGCCATCAGATCTCTGAGCGTCTGCATCGGCATGAATGCACCCATCCTGTCGATACCGTCCGATACCGATTTAAGAATGCCGCGCACCCGGAACAGCTCATTGGCCATGTAACCATCCGCACTTTGACCGACAAACACCAGTTCATCGCCGAGCTCTACGCCGAGCGTGCCAGCCAGCTTTTTACCCAGAACCACGCCATTAACGTCACCTTCATCTAACCATTGACCGCTGCTGACATGTTTATAAAGCTCAGTCACCTGCATCTCCTGCTTAAGATCGATGCCGCGCAGCTGTACACCACTTGAGGCCATATTGGCAGCCAGAAGCCCGTAGCCATAGATACGACGGGCTGCCCTGAATCCCTGTTTCTCTATCTCTGTTACCAGCGCCTCGGCATTCTCGATACGGGTGTAGAGATCTGGATCATCCCGATATCCGGGCGCATGAATCTGGATGTCGCCCATGTTCATTGCGACCACACTGCGCTCGCTGCCCTGCATCATCCCTTCCATTAGTGAGGCAAAGAAGATCATGATAAAACAGGCAAAGGCCATGGCCAGCATCGTTACCAGCGAACGATGCCAGTTCCTGAACACATTTCTTGATGCCAGTGTAAAGATTCTCATCAGCGGCGCTTCAGGCTGGATTTGGAGAACATTGCGTCATTGACCGGAATATTCAGCTCAAGCTGCTCATAGATAAATTCGGTGTATTCATCCGGTTTATCGGCAGGCACGACACGAAGCACTGACGGACGTTCGCGACCCGCCAGTTGTTTCATGTCGGTGAAGGTAATTGTGCGCGCCAGCTGCATATCTTCATCGTAATAGTTCTCCAGCAACGGGGTGTAACCACCGGCCAGAATCATCAACAACAGTTTGCCCCACACCACGGGCGCATCCGGTTTGGGGGTCAGGGTGAATTCGATAATGTTGCGGCCATCTCGCAACCCCTCAAAGCTGATCGTGGCATCGTAGTCATCTTCCAGCCGCGCCTCTTTCACCAGATCGTCGTTGGTGAGGTGGCTGCCCATCCACGAGCCCATCATCATGCCGCTGGTCAGGCGAATCGTACGATCGGTCTTGGGTAGATAGGTATAGATATGGTTTTCTGACTTCAGCGTCATCGTGCCCTTTTCACGAAGAGGTTCCAGCACGCGAAACAGGGTTTTCTCCTTGCCTTTCGACCACCCCTCCATACGCATTGAGCGGGTGTAGTGCTCGGTTTTCACCTGCATGGTCACCACAGCATAGGAAGATGAACCACGCCAAAGGTCATCAACTATATTCAGAATGTGCGAAGTACGATCCCTGTCACCGAGCTCTTCAGCCAGTATGGGAGTACTGGCCAGCAACATGGCTAACAGATAACAGATTACCCTCATGGTTTGAGTGTAGACGATGGGCTGAACATGTGTAAGTGGAGAGAGCAGTGGTGATCAGGATGCAGAGTTGCAAGATTCGCAATTAAAATTATAGAGCGCTCCAGTTTTCTGATGATTATGAAAGCGAGTTACATCAGGGAAAATGAGGGCGTTCATGAAGCAGAAAAACTGAAAAATTATTTCAGGACTGGACGGGTACTTCTCAGCCTTATTCAGCAGAGTTGTGATTGTGCAGAATATGGTGCCGTTGCTTGCCATGCAGCTCGACCCACAGTTCAAAATGACCGTAGGCATTCATAAAGGATTGAAATACCTTTCTTGGCATACTGCAGATCAGACAGCGGCCATCAGCTTTTATGGTCGATTCAGGTGGCAGGCGAAGGTAGGAGCTGACATCACCAAACATATCACCGGTCTTCATCGGGTGTTTGATTAGCTCTCCATTCTCGGTGTGTTCGGCAACGGCATTGCCATAGACAACGATGCAGCAGCGATCTGTCATCTCCCCATCACGGGTGATAAGGGTTCCATCCATAAACTCAAGAATTTGTGATTCATCAGCAAGCCACATTCGGTCAGCATCAGGAAGCTCGGTCATAGCCGGGTGGCTATAAGACATGGAGTGAATCAGGCGAGACTGTACGATCTGCATCAGCCGTTCACCTGCAATAGGAGAGCGCTGCATCAGTTGAGAGATGGCCAGATCAGAGAATTCAAGAACGGTGGCATCTTCAGATGCCGTAACTGTGGCTGAGCGGGGAAGCTGATATACACATGCGAATTCACCAAAGAAGTGACCCGGTTCGAGGGTGCTCAGGTCTATATGGTGGCCGGTGGAGCTATCCATATGTACCCGCATTGTCCCTTCAAGAATCAGGTAAAAATTTCTGTTTACCTCACCCTGCTTGACAATATCGCTGTTTTTATCAATTTCCAGAAGTCGGCCGTGCTCAAGAAAATCTCTGGTCTCACGATCAGAGAGCTGGTCAATCAGCATGAAGGTTTTGCCAGCACCGGCATCCATATCAATCGGACCATCGGCAGTGATATGGGCCATGCTGCTCATAGCTTCAATCTCATCCATATCCGGGTGTTCAAGGAGCTTGCAGATTTCCAGAAAACCGATGGCATCACCGGGACGGCCTCTTGCCAGCATCCGTCTTGACATCGCCATGGTCAGATCACGGGCATTTTCGATCTCACCCATGCTCTGCAACATCTGAATCAACGGTCTGGCAATATGCAGATCTTCAGGGAAAACTCTGTGCATATCCCTGTAAACGCGAAGTATATCATCTTGGTTTAGTGGCATGTTTTGAAGTGTAGTGGATGTTATAAAACTTTAACAGTCCAAAAACAGAAATGGGTAAGTGTGTAGTTTTCATGGGCATTTCCTATCAGCCATGTAGGCTCTCGCCCATGAGTGATATTCAAGCAATTTCCGGTAATCCAAGAGGCAGACTTCCGTTTGCCCCTGAGGGTTGGCCGTTCATGATTCCAACGCTGATTCTTGTGGTGATCTCTGTTGCACTTTGCTGGACGGGTAAAACCGTGATTGCTCGAAAGAGGGACGCTTAAGTTGGTCACGCCGCAAAAGCGTTCCATGACCCGGCGGGGCATCTATCTGCTGCCGAGCCTGTTCACACTGATGGGTCTCTTCTCTGGGTTTTATGCACTGATAGCAGCAGTACAGGGGCGCTATGAGCTTGCAGCCTGGGCGATTCTTGCTGCAGCTGTGTTTGATATGATGGATGGTCGAGTCGCACGCCTACTCAATGCTGAGACTGCCTTTGGTGCTGAGCTCGATTCGCTTTGTGATATGGTCTCGTTTGGCCTTGCACCGGCCGTATTGGTTTATCTGTGGGCCTTGGCACCACTACAAAAGTTCGGCTGGTTGGCAGCCTTTCTGATTACGGCATGCGCAGCTTTGCGGTTGGCACGATTTAACGTCCAGTTGGCCAGTCAGGACAAACGCTATTTTCAGGGCCTGCCCACTCCAGCCACGGCACTTCTGCTTGCAACAGCTGTTCTCTTTCATGAGCAGGGAGCTTATCAACCGGTTGCATGGCTCTGGTTTTTTATCTCCATTACGTTGGCGTGGCTGATGGTGAGTGGTGTTCGCTTCCTCTCAGGAAAAGATGTCGATTTGAAGCAGAAACGCTCTTTTGCAGTGCTGGTCGGCATGCTTCTGGTGATTGTGTTTGTTATGTCAGACCCTTACAAGGTGCTGTTTGCTATCATGCTTCTCTACTGCCTGCATGGCCCGATGATGAGTGCCTGGCAACATCAGAAAGCGACTCGAGTCCGGTTGGCCAAACGCCGTGCACGTGTGCGGAAACGTAACGCAACAGATGTGGATGAGAATTGACCCGTTTCACAGAGAGTGGTTTAATCTCCCGCATGAACAGAGAAGAACTATTTTATTCGTCTAATGAAGAGCAGTTACTACTGCTCCGAATGGGCCTGTGTATCTACTGAATTAACTCAGTAGTAATGTCACAGGCCGTAGGATTTTCCTGCGGCTTTTTTTTTGGTTTTTTGGCTTTGTTGAAAGGAGAGAGTGATGACAGATCGTTTGCATATTTTTGATACCACATTGCGTGATGGAGAGCAGTCGCCAGGCTGCTCCATGAATATCGAAGAAAAACTACGTGTTGCCCACTCTCTCGCGACACTGGGTGTTGATATTATTGAGGCGGGATTTCCGATTGCATCTCCCGGCGATTTTGAAGCAGTACACCGAATCGCTACAGAGATCGATGGGCCGGTTATTGCAGGCTTGGCTCGTGCGGCTCAAAAGGACATTGAGCGTGCAGGGGAAGCGGTGAAGCCGGCCGGGGATCGTGGCCGCATTCACACCTTTATTGCTACCAGCCCAATTCATATGGAAGCGAAACTGCGCATGTCACCCGATCAGGTGGTGGAGCGTGCGGTTGCCGCAGTGAAGCAGGCTCGCTCACTGGCTCCGGAGGTTGAGTTTTCAGCCGAAGATGCAGGCCGTTCAGAGATGGACTTTTTATGCAGGATTGTTGAGGCGACCATTGCTGCCGGTGCACGCGTGATCAATATCCCTGATACCGTGGGTTACATGACACCGGGAGAATTCGGAGAGCGTATCTTTGAGTTGATGGCACGTGTTCCGAATTCCAATAAGGCGATCTTCTCTGTGCACTGCCATAATGATCTGGGCCTGGCTGTAGCCAACTCATTGGCTGCAGTTGAGAATGGAGCGCGTCAGGTTGAATGCACCATCAATGGTCTGGGCGAACGTGCTGGGAATGCTGCATTGGAAGAGATGGTGATGATTCTGCGTACACGTTCGGATCGATATGATATCGAAACCAATATTGATACCACCAAGATCGTTCCAACGTCGAAACTGGTCTCACAGATCACAGGTATGCCGATTCAGCCAAACAAGGCGATAGTTGGTGCTAATGCCTTTGCGCATGAGTCCGGAATTCATCAGGACGGTGTTCTGAAACATAAAAAGACCTATGAGATCATGACTCCGGAATCGGTCGGCTGGAACACCAATCGTATGGTATTGGGTAAACACTCTGGCCGCGCAGCGTTGAAGTCCCGCTATGAGACTTTGGGCACAACATTGGATGATGATCAGTTAAGAGATGTGTTTGAACGTTTCAAGATTTTGGCAGACAAGAAGAAAGATATCTTTGATGAAGATTTGATGGTGATTCTATCGGGTGAATCAGAAGTGGATATGGAGCGGATTAAACTTGTTTCACTGCATGCAGCATCAGGCACCAAAGATGCACCTGTAGCAGCGGTTGAGCTTGAAATCGAAGGCGAAATCCACAAGGCGACAGGCCAGGGCGATGGCCCGGTGGATGCGGCCTTTCAGGCGATTAAATCTTTGGTTGAGCCCAAAGGTAAGCTATTGCTCTACTCAGTGAATGCGATCACAGCCGGCACCGATGCACAGGGTGAAGTGACCGTACGTCTGCAGGATGGTGATCATATTGTGAATGGTCAGGGTTCGGATACCGATATTGTAGTGGCTTCTGCCAAGGCACTGATTGCGGCACTGAACAAGTTGCCGAATATGCATGCCAAGGAAATTCATGCTCAATACTCCGGAGTTTAGTTTTTTAAGGCTGAGGACAGAAAGTCCTCAGCCTTATTGAACCAAGGTCACCTGGTTTTTGTTGTTGATAGAGTAGCCCGCTATACTTCTGCCTGTTTATTCTTCCTGCCTGTCACCATTGAGCGGACAAGATTCTCTCTGTGCAGAACGCTTGAAACCAGAACGCCACCCAAGTGAACAAAAACAAGCAGGAGCATAAAGTTTACGATGAATTCGTGGATATCTTCCCAGAAGTCATCTTCACCTCTGTGTCCGTGCCTGTGATCGTCTTCATACCAGTCATCGGCGACGGCGGTGGAGACAACGGATATTTCAGTCGAGGCTAACGGGCCTTTGCCTTCGGCTTCGTAGGCTTTCAAGCCACTCCAACTGACAAGCGTTAGAAACAGAATCATGACAATCACCATCGCTCCACCTGCCGGGTTGTGGCCGAGATAATGTTTGGGGCTGCTGGTGAGCAGGCTTTTAAGATAGGCCATGATTGTTTGTGGTGAGTAGATGAAGTCGGTGAAGCGGGCATAGCGTGTGCCAACGATTCCCCAAATGACACGGAACCCCAGCAGGCCAATGATAATATAGCCGATATAGGCGTGCATGGTTTCCAGTTCATCGCCAGTGACATAGGCGAGTAGAAAAAAGATGGCCAGACTCCAGTGGAATACCCGAACCATGATATCCCATACCTTAACACTCTCGTTTGACATGCTTCACCTCCAGTTGTGGAGGCGTATCTTCTGTGGAGAGTGTTAAAGCCTGATTAATATTATGGGAATAAAAAATAATGTGGTTTTTTATGTATTTGCGATTTTATATGCAGGTGAGGCAGTTAGCTGAACGGGAAGAGCTCAAGACGATGATAGAACTACCCCATCACCCATGGATGGGTAGCGATGAGCATCGTGAATCGTAAGCGAAGCAAGACCACGTTCTTGTGTAGTGATAAAAGGCTAAGGGCAAGAGCCCTTAGCCGTATCAATCAATTAACGCGCAACTCTTCGAGCCAGTTCTCCAGGAAATGAATGTTGAAATGGCCAGACTGGAATCCAGGGTTGGCCAGCAGTCGCTGATGCAGCTCGCGGTTGGTGGTGACACCAATAATCGCCAGTTCATCAATGGCACGCTGCATTCTGCGAATGCACTTCTCACGATCACGGGCGTGAGTAATTATTTTGCCGATCATGGAGTCGTAATGCGGTGGAATTTTGTAGCCTGTATAGACTGCAGAATCAACGCGTACACTGCGGCCACCGGGTGCATGGTAGAGCTCTACCGTTCCCGGAGATGGGGTGAACTTAAACGGGTGCTCGGCATTGATCCGGCACTCAATAGCGTGCCCTTTGATCTTGATCTGATCCTGTTTGAAAGCGAGCTTTTCACCATCGGCAACTCGAATCTGCCACTCAATCAGGTCAACGCCGGTGATCCACTCGGTCACCGGATGCTCCACCTGAATACGGGTGTTCATCTCCATGAAGTAGAATGAGTCATCCGGATTGACCAGAAACTCAATCGTACCGGCACCAACGTAATCAACGGCTTTTGCCGCAGCAACACCTGCTGCGCAGATCTTCTGACGAGTCTCTTCATCCAGTGACGGACTTGGAGCCTCCTCCAGAACTTTCTGGTTGTTACGCTGCATGGAACATTCGCGCTCATAGAGGTGAATGAGGTTGCCATGTGTATCGCCCAGCACCTGAACCTCTACATGGCGAGGTACCTCAAGAAACTTTTCGATAAATACGGTGTCATCGCCAAAGCAAGCGGCGGCCTCTGACTGACACTTATTAAACGCATTTGGCAGGGCAGGTTCGGAGTGAACAATCTGCATGCCGCGGCCACCACCACCGGAGGCAGCTTTGATGATCAATGGGAATCCGGTCGACTCGGCTACTTTCTTGGCTTCTTCAACTGAATGTACAGCGCCTTCAGACCCTGGGACCAAAGGAACGTTGGCGGTCTCCATTTTGGCTTTGGCTTTAACCTTATCACCCATGATGCGCATTGATTCAGGTGTGGGGCCAATCCAGGTGTAGCCGGACTCAATGACGATCTCTGCAAATTCAGAATTCTCAGCCAGAAAACCATAGCCGGGATGAATCGCTTCACTATCTGTTACCTCTGCCGCACTCATCAGGGCAGGGATGTTCAGATAGGAGAGGCTGCTGGCCGCAGGGCCGATGCAGATGGCTTCATCGGCCAGACGTGTATGCATCGCATCACGGTCTGCTTCGGAGTAGACAGCAACGCTTCGAATGCCGAGCTCCTTGCATGCACGAATGATTCGCACAGCAATTTCACCACGGTTAGCGATCAGGATTTTATTGAACATGTGAACCTCTTACCGATCAGAGTGGTGTAATAACAAACAAGCCTTGGCCGTACTCTACTGGAGCGGCGTTGGTTACAAGGATGCTTTCAACCACGCCATCATACTCTGCTTCGATCTCGTTCATCAGCTTCATAGCCTCAATGATGCAGAGAGTATCACCCTTCTTCACTTTGCCGCCTACAGTGATAAAATCATCAGAATCTGGTGATGGTGCACCATAGTAGGTGCCAACCATCGGTGAATTGACGACGTTTTCATCATCAGCACTGCTTTGTACCGGGGCGGCTGCAGCAGCCGGAGCTGCAGCGACTGGGGTTGCCATAACCGGCTGAACTGCCGGGGCTACTACCGTCGCAACACTGCCCTGTCGGGAGACGCGCACGGTGCGGTCGCCTTCGGTGACTTCGATTTCAGTTACATCGCTGCTCTGGATGAGCCGAATGAGTTTTCGGATTTGAGTAATATCCACGATCATTCTCCTTGTTTATGTTGTAATTGTTCAACGATGCCACGAAGTGCCATCGTATAAGATGAAGGGCCGAAACCGGCGACGGTGCCGATTGCAGCATCAACGAGAAGTGAACGGTGTCTGAACTCTTCACGTTTATGAATATTAGAGAGGTGCACCTCTACAAAAGGAATGCGGGTTGCCAGCAGGGCATCCCGAATCGCAACGCTGGTATGTGTGTAGGCTGCCGGGTTGATGACAATGCCATCAATACCATCCTGCCCTGCCTTCTGAATATGCTCAACCAGCTCACCTTCATGGTTGCTCTGCAGGGTTGTCAGTTCAACGCCCAGAGTATCAGCCAGAGATATTAGATTGTGATTGATGTCGGCAAGGGTTGCTGCGCCATAGTGGCCAGGCTCACGTGTGCCGAGAAGATTCAGGTTGGGGCCATTGAGAACAAGGATGTTCAGTTGACTCATGATTGGGCCTCCGAAGTGGAGTTGTTCCAGTTGTTACGCATCTCAACCAGCCCTTCATCTTCAGGATTTCGCAATATAAGCAGGGCAAGCATGGCTCGTGCTGCGTCAGGCTCCTCTTGAGCCCACAAGAGTTTGGCCAGCCGTGTGGATGCAGGTAGAGCGTTGTTATCAATATTGGTACTGATGTCTAATGCTGAAGCCTTTTTATGGCAGGCAGCAGCCTTCTCGGCATGGCCATGTTGATGGAGAATCTCTCCTAGCAGACTCCATGCCTGAGGCTCGGATGGAGCAAACACCAGAATCTCTTTCAATGTGTTAATTGCCTCTTGATAGAGACCATCACAAACATGTGCACGGGCCTTGCTCAGGCCTTCAGTAACACCATGCCAGTTGCCTGGTGTGGGCGCTGGTTTGGAATTCTTTCCATCCTGCATGTTGGGCGTTGAAGAAGATGCTGTTAGCATGTGGGCTAAGCTACGCGGCTGAAAAAATCGGGTCAAACGCTATTTGGCGGTTTTCTGACGATTTTGTAAAAAAACAGCCCGTTTTTATTAAGTTTAGTGTATAAAAGGTGAGTTTTCATTATGGATATTCAACTCAACGGAGAGCCGAGAGCGGTTGAAGCAACGACGATTGCTCAATTGGTCATTGAGCTTGGTCTGGAGAAGCGGATGCTAGCAGTGGAGCGTAATCTGGAAGTGGTGCCGAAGAGTGAATATGAGACAACCAAAATCGAACCGGATGACCGGCTTGAGGTGGTTCATATGATTGGTGGTGGGTGATGGATTGATCCGTAAAAGCCATCCTTGCTTTTGCTTGTGACGCTGCGCGAAAATTGCGATTTTCACTTAGCTACGAATGCTGGCGCATTCGCCCGGCTCCTGTCGGGAAAGTAGCGCCATTGATTTGTATAATGAATAACGACTGCTACGACGATTGGCAGAGGAGATAAGGGTTTATGAGTGATGATATTCTTAAGGTTGGGACACATGAGTTCAAATCACGACTGATTGTCGGGTCTGGTAAGTATAAAGATTTCCAAACAACCAAGGATGCAACGGAAGCGTCTGAGGCTGAGATGATCACTGTGGCGGTGCGTCGTGTGAACATCACCGAGCCGGGCAATGAGAATCTACTCGAATATATCGATCCGAAGAAGTACACCATCCTGCCCAATACGGCGGGCTGCTTTAATGCTGAAGATGCCGTACGCACACTACGCTTGGCTCGTGAAGCTGGCGGTTGGAATCTGGTGAAGCTGGAAGTACTGGGTGATACCCAGACCCTCTATCCGAATGTGGTTGAAACCATCAAAGCGGCAGAGACGCTGGTAGCCGAAGAGTTCGAAGTGATGGTTTATACCAACGATGACCCAATCGTGGCGACCCGTTTGGAAGAGATCGGTTGTGTGGCAGTGATGCCGCTTGGCAATCCGATCGGTTCCGGTCGTGGGCTGGCCAATCCATTCAATATCCGTGTGATTAAAGAGCGTGCCAATGTTCCGATTGTTGTTGATGCAGGTATCGGGACCGCTTCTGATGCAGCCAAGGCGATGGAGCTGGGTGCTGATGCAGTATTGATCAACACAGCGATTGCCGAGGCAACCAATGAGTGTGGCATGGCACGTGCCATGCGTGATGCGGTTCGGGCAGGGCGTGGAGCCTATCTGTCTGGAAGAATGCCTAAGCGGGCGTTTGCCTCAGCATCATCGCCTACCGAAGGCTATTTCTGGGATTAGTCAGCACTCCTTTTGTCCGATTAACTTCGTTACAATCGCCTCTTCGGTGCTCGTGGATTTTGGTATACACTCCGCGCCTCATTAGCGCTTGCGCCTTGTTCTCGAACAAAATTCCAAGCTGATAATAGTTTTAAAAAAGTCCATTTAGAAAGGGATTGAAATGATTGAATTAAAGAATGACCTATTTTTGCGGGCATGCCTGCGTCAGGATGTAGAACGTACGCCGGTATGGATGATGCGTCAGGCTGGCCGTTATCTGGCTGAATATCGTGCAACCCGCGCCAAAGCTGGCGGTTTTCTGAATCTATGCCGCTCACCAGAACTGTGCAGTGAAGTAACCCTGCAGCCGATTGATATTCTGGATGCTGATGCAGCGATTCTCTTCTCAGACATTCTTGTTGTGCCTGAAGCTATGGGTATGGAGCTGACATTCGGTGTTGGCGAAGGCCCTAAGTTCCCTGATCCAATCACCTGTCGCGGGGATGTTGAAAAACTACCTGTTTTGGATGATCCAACAAAAGAGCTTGGTTATGTGATGGATGCGGTGAGCACCATTCGCCGAGATCTTAATGGTCGTGTGCCTCTGATCGGTTTTGCTGGCTCCCCATGGACACTGGCGACCTACATGGTTGAAGGCGGTGGCTCGAAGAACTTCTCCAAAGTGAAAGCGATGGCATTCAACGAGCCGGAAAGCATGCATCTACTATTAGAGAAATTGGCCGATTCTGTAGCTGCTTATCTCAATGGTCAGATCGCCAGTGGTGCACAGGCTGTTCAGATCTTTGATACCTGGGGCGGCATCCTTAATACCCGCGATTATCAGGAGTTCTCACTACAGTATATGCAGAGGATCGTTTCGCAGCTAACCCGTGAAAATGATGGTCGCCGCGTACCTGTAATTCTCTACTCCAAGGGTGGCATGGGCTGGTTGGAAGCGATGGCTGATACCGGCTGTGATGTGCTCGGTCTGGACTGGTCCATTGATATTGATGAAGCGCGTCGCCGTGTGGGTGACAGGGTTGCTCTGCAGGGCAACATGGACCCGACGATGCTGTATGCAAAACCTGAGCGTATCCGTGCAGAGGTAAAAGATATTCTGGCCAAGTTCGGTCATGGCAATGGTCATGTTTTCAATCTGGGCCACGGCATTACACCGGATGTTCCACCGGAACACGCGATAGAGTTCTTCAAGGCTGTCCGCGAAGAGTCTGTTAAGTACCACAAGTAACCGGATTCTGATTCATTAAAAAGGCCGCTCAATGAGCGGCCTTTTTTATTATTCAAAGAGGGTTATTTACTCTTTTGAAGCCTCTTCTTCCGGTTCTACAAATGCATCTTCAGCATCATCAATCAGACACCTGACCTCTTCAATTGCCTCAAGATTTTCTGCTTCAACCAGCCCAATGATGTAATTTTCCACTGTTCGGGGTAGCAGATTGGGTTCTTCTTTTGAGCCGCGGGAGTAGATGATAAAGCCGTTAAGAAATGCTTCGAACTGTTCATCGCTTAGTTTTTCAAAGTTCTTGTTTTGAGATCCGGCCATAAAGGATTTGATCTGGCTGCTGCTATATGTCAGGTCACCAAGCTCAAAACACTCCTTGATTTCAAAGTGTTTCAGATTGTTGGCGATGGATATTTTCTTAAGAATACTGTTATTGATCATGCCCCAAGCGTAGCCCGTCTGGGCTCAATATCCAAACAGATCAATCAGTATTCATCCAGATCACGTTTCACATTCTGGACCTGACTGATGGAGATGCGGCACCTGAGCATCTCGGCCAACACAAATACGGCAAGGGCTGCGAGCAGGTGTTTGATGGAATGACCACTGATGATTTGCTGAAGCTCGAAGATTTCCCGGTCAAAAAGTTCCGAGACCTTGGAGAGAGCGTAGAGTATCAACACCCAGCCAAAGCGGTTGCTTCTGCTGTAGCGGGGTCGAAAAAAGAAGATCATCTGGAGAATCAGGACGGCCGGGAAGAATTGAACCAGCAGGTAGAGGCGAAGGTCGCCGGCACCGATCAGTTCACTCTGATACCAGTGATAAACGCTAAAAATACCCAGTGCGATAAGAACAGGTAGAAGCATAAGCCCGGCTTTTTGATTGATCCGCTCACTGATAACGATGGATAAAAATGAAGCGAACATCAGTGTCATAGGGAGTCGATCCCAGGCCAGAGAGGCGTTGTCAGGGGCAAGGTGATAATAGATTGATCCGAAACAGATAAGCAGTGAACCGGCGAAAAACAGGGCGTAGGAAGCGATCTCCTGTGTTGAGTCAAACAGCGCCTTCTCTATGCCTTCGCGAGGATCAAAAAGAAGCTTCAGGCCGTAAAGTCCGGCAGCCAGAAAAAGCAGGTTGGAGAGCACATCCAGAAAATTCGGGATACCTAAAAACATCCTGGAATCTGCAAACTGGTGGTACTCAGGCGGTTGCGGAATAGCTGGTAGCAAAAACAGAATAAAAGAGCAGATGAGAGTCAGCCCGAGCATGATGCGGATGTGTAGGGTTCTGTTTTCTATCGTAGTCATAGGGTGATTATCGCACAGTTTAGTCGCGACAATAAGTGATTTGGCCTACAAAACGCTTATTTCCTCATGGTTTCTTAATGTATATACAGGCATTCTTCGCAATCCGGCCATATCCGAAGGTGAAATCATGACAGAAGAAAACAATACTCAGCTCGCATTTAGTGAGCTGAATCTTATCCCAGAAGTTCTCAAGGTGCTGGATGAAGTGGGTTATGAGACACCAACTCCGATTCAGAGTGAGATTATTCCTTTTGTGCTGGATGGGCGTGATGTGTTGGGCCAGGCCCAGACAGGTACAGGTAAAACTGCAGCCTTTGCTCTACCTATTCTTTCTCGTATTGATCTTGATGAACATGACCCTCAGGTATTGGTGCTGGCACCTACCCGTGAGCTGGCTATTCAGGTGGCTGAAGCGTTTCAGAAGTATGCTCATCATATGAAAGGTTTCCATGTACTGCCGATCTACGGTGGTCAGGACTACGGTATTCAGTTGCGCCAACTCAAACGTGGTACGCATGTGGTAGTTGGTACGCCGGGCCGTGTGATGGATCATATGCGCCGCGGCACACTCAAGCTGGATAAGCTGAAAACACTGGTGCTTGATGAGGCCGATGAGATGCTTCGCATGGGCTTTATTGATGATGTGAAGTGGGTGCTTGAGCAGACACCACCAACCCGTCAGATCGCACTCTTTTCCGCAACCATGCCATCTATAATTCGCAAAATTGCCGAGCAGCACCTGAGTAATCCAGAACAGATTTCCATCAAAAACAAAACAACAACAGCTATGACCATTCGTCAGCGTTACTGGACAGTCAGCGGCCGCAATAAGATGGATGCGCTGACCCGTATTCTCGAAGCGGAACCTTTTGATGGCATCATCATTTTTGTGCGCACCAAAACAGCAACGGTTGAGGTCGCGGAAAAACTTGAAGCACGTGGTTATGCCGCGGCAGCATTGAATGGCGACATTGCACAGAAACAGCGTGAGCAGGTCATTAATCGCCTGAAAAAAGGTCATCTTGATATAATTGTTGCCACTGATGTGGCCGCTCGTGGTTTGGATGTAGAGCGCATCAGTCATGTGATCAATTATGATGTTCCACACGATACGGAGTCTTATGTTCATCGTATCGGCAGAACAGGCCGTGCAGGACGTAGTGGTGAAGCCATCTTGTTTGTTGCTCCTCGTGAGCAGCGTATGTTGAGCTCCATTGAACGAGCAACCCGGCAGAAGATTGAAAAGCTTGAAATGCCGACCACCGAAGATATTAATGACAAACGTATTGCAGACTTTAAGCAGCGTATCACCGATGCGCTGGACGTAGAGAATATGGATATGTTCTCTCAGATTGTTGAGCAGTATTCGCAGGAGCATGATGTGCCTGCCATTGAAATTGCGGCAGCGCTGGCACGTATGGCGCAGGGCGATAAGCCACTATTGGTGAAACACGCACCTCAAGTGGAAGAGCGTGCGCCAAGACGAGAATCAGGCCGTGACAGCAGACGCGAGTCAGGTCGAGACCGTTCACCAGCTCCAAGAGCTGATAACAGAGCGCCACGTGGTGAAGGCAACGAACCTCCAAGACGCGCACCAAGAAGCTCGCCAATAATGGATGAGGGCAACATGCCAAAGCCGGGCCGGGGCATGGAACGCTATCGTTTGGAAGTGGGCGAGTCCCACGGCGTGAAGCCGGGCAATATTGTTGGCGCCATTGCCAATGAAATCGGTATTGAAAGTGAGTTTATCAGCAAGGTGAATATTCAGGAGAACTACAGCACTGTGGATCTTCCGGAAGGGATGCCAAAAGCGATTTTCAACACATTGAAAAAGGTTCGCGTATCGGGTCAGGAACTCAATGCTTCAAAAATTGAAGATGCCGGATTTTCAGAGGGTCCACGCCCACGTCGTAAACCGATGAGTCGATCAGGTGGACGGCCTGGCGGCAGATCTGGTGGAGAACGTGGGTCACGTGATGCCGGTGGACGCAGTCCAAGAGGCCGACCAGGCCCGGATAAAAAACGCTCTCGTAAGTAGAGGCTAGGTAGTAATTTTGATCTGAAGGCATCGCATATTTATGCGATGCCTTTTTCTTTGAATCAGCTATACTGTTAGCTGTTCGTGTACTGGGGAAGGATATGAAATTACTTTTACTACTGTTTCAGGCGTTAATCGCGCTGCTTGTTACTCTTGGGCCTCTGGCATTGAAGGCAGAGCCGCTGCATCTGGATGACGCGAATACCGCCATCGAGAGCATGCTCAGGATCATGGATGATGAGACAGAGATCGCCACCAAAACCAGAATGAATGCCGACTATGTCCCCGGTATGGTCACAGTACTGCATGGTGATGAGCTGGAGAGGCTCGGTATTGATACAGTCTGGAAGGCACTTCAACTGGTGCCGGGAATGCACCTGAGAATCAGTGGCAACGGCGATCTTCAAGTGGTGACGCGCGGGATTGGCGGATTGCAAAACTCTCCTGAGCTGAAATTCATGATTGATGGAATGCCTGCACATAATGCTCTGCTCGGTTTTGGTGCGGTGCTCTACATCCCGGTCAGTGAAGTGCAGCGGATCGAAGTTATCCGTGGTCCAGGCTCAGCACTCTATGGTGAATATGCCTTTGCCGGTGTGGTCGATGTAATTACTCGCAAAGAGAGAAGTCGTGTTGCAGCGCAATATGGCTCACATAACACTCATCAGGAGCACGCTGTTGCAGCGTATAATCCAGTAGAGAGTGATCTTCGATTTAGTGTCAGTGCAGTGAACTACAGAACCGATGGAGCAAACCCGCTTGCAGGCCCTGATGCTCAAAGTCAGACAGGGGAATCCAACGAACTTACTCAGGAAGAGATGGTTGTTCTAAGTGCGGGGTACAAGGACACATCACTCTATGGTCGCTTTAATACGACAAAAGGAGGCAACTATTTTGGTTTCCTGAATATTCTGGAGCCAACAGGGAAACAGGGTAACTTCAGTTCAGATGATATGTTGATTGGTCTGGATCAGAAGCTCGGTTTTTCATCTGATACCCAGTTGAAGCTTCATGCAGATTACACTCGTTACAAGGTAAATGCCCTCTACACAGCTATGCCACCTAGCAGTCAGATGGAGATTTTTTACAGAGAACGAAAATACGCAACTTCGGCCCAGCTTGTAAGCAGTGCCATTGATCGGCATCAGTGGATGCTTGGTTTGGAGTATTCTGATGCTCGACCAACAGATATCTGGTGGCGATATAATTTCAATCCGGCAACTTTTATAGCGCTTCCTGGTGGGTTTACGCCCCACCTCACCGGCGCTCAAAACTGGATTAAAGAGGGTAAAAGTCGCAAAACGACGGGTGTTTTTGTTCAGGATCAGTTTGAGTTCAGTGATCAGTTAACATTGACGACGGGTGTGCGCCATGATCGTTTTAATGACGTGGCAAACAGCACCAGCCCGCGTATTGCGGCAGTTTATCGCCCAGCTGAACACCATATTCTGAAACTGCAGTACTCTCAGGCTTATCGCCCACCAACTCTGAACGAACTTTATGAAAATACTCAGGCAGGCAATGTGAACCTGAAGGCGGAGACCATGAAAAGTCTGGAGGGAGGGTATGTCTATAGCAGCCACGATATGGTCGGCAGGGTTACGCTATTTTACTCCCGGATTAAAAACCTGATTACTAAGAGCGGGATCAGCTCTTATCAGAATATGGCCGGAACGGTTACGCTTAAGGGCGCGGAGCTTGAGTTTGAGAAGCGCCTTGCCGATGTCATCAGACTGGATGCCAATCTCTCCTATGTGAAAACGCATGATCCTACCAGCGGCCGTGAACTTGAGGGCTCTGCAAACCTGATCGGCAATGTTATCACTACCTGGCAGCCGACTCACAACTACGGGATTTCAATTTGGGGCCGTTATGTCGGAGCCCGACACCGTGCTGCAGGCGATGCGCGTACGGAACTCAGTCCGGACACTACTGTGGATATCTCACTGACAGCGAATGACGTTCTTTCAGAAGGGTTGGTTATTCGAGCAGGGGTGAAAAACATCTTTAACCGGGATGTGAAATACCCGGCCGTTACCAGCACTTATGTGAATGACTATCCGCGGGAAGGGAGACGCTGGTGGACTCAGATGAGTTATGAGTTTTAATCGGTAGAGGGAAAGGTAGCGCAAGGGAATGATTGGGATGGGAACCCAGACAGATAGAGGCAGTGTGATCAGTTTGATCATGCCGCTGCTTCTCACGTTGCTTGTTTTTTCAGCAAGTGCTGAGGCTTCATCACTGCATCAGGAGCGCAGGGTGATGGCGGGCCTGAATCTGTTTCCCAACATTGTCTCTGTAGATCTCGATCTTCTGGATAAACGCTCTAAAAAAGGGTTTGTACTGTTGTTGCTTGCTAATGAGTACGATCAACATGAGGCCGAGAGACTGGCTGCCAGGTTGAGAGGAAAGGTGAAGAGCATTAAGCGGACAGAGGTTGAAGTTCAGGTCGCCAGTAATTTTACGGAGCTAGGTAAAGGCAATATCTCTCCGTCGGCTATTTTCCTGACAGAACAGCTTTCCGACAATGCGTTTCAACAGGTTCTAAAATTTGCCATTGAACGACATATTCTAATTTTTTCCCCTTTTTCCGGCGATGTTGAGCGCGGTGCGACAACCGGTTTAAGTATCGGTAGCAGGATTCAGCCTTACTATAATGTAGAGACAGTAAAGCGATCCAACATCCGTTTTCACCAACTTTTTTTGAAGGTGGCAAAAGGCTATGAGTAAGTGGACTCACTATATCTGGCCTAAGCGATTGACCCATCAGATTATTGTGGTGATGGCCGCTCTGTTTGCCATTCTGGTTTGTGGCGCCATCAGTTACTGGCTTTTAGAAGGAGAGCCTAAACTCCGGATTCAGGAGCAGACTAAAGTAGACCTGCTGATGGCCTCAAATATTATTCCAATAGAGCACGCTCTGGATCGAAGAGATTATGATGAACTTCAGGAATATCTTGATCAGCTTCTGCTACTTAATGACCCGGGAAGCGGGCAACACCTGATCGAAGGTATCGTGATTGAGATCCTGGATGAAACCGTGATTGCAGCACTTCGAGATGATTTAGATGTTGATGGCTTTGTGGCAGAAGCTGCCCTCTTCTCCAATGATGAAGAGCGCTCCATGCGTGGTCTGGTACGGTTCTATTATACAAATGCCTTTTACGATCAGGCGAAAAGAGAGGGGTTGCGAACACTTATTGCGATCTGTCTCTTTTTCCTGGTGCTACTGGCAGTTGTGATCGGACTCCTTGAATACCTGCTTCAGCCACTGAGATATATTGTAAATGCACTTCGAAGTGTAAGTAGTCGAAGCCATTATGAACTGCCTGATATCTCCAGCTCTCGAAGTGAAGATGTCGAGTTGCTTAAAATTGCAATGAAGGAGATGCTGAAAACGGTGCAGGAAAATACAGACCTTCTGGAACAGCATGTTCGGGAACGTACTGATGAGCTGGCAACAGCCAAAGAGGCAGCCGAGGCTGCCAGTTATGCCAAAAGCGAATTTCTAGCCAACATGAGTCATGAAATCAGGACACCGATGCATGCCATTGTTGGCCTCACTGAGCTATCTCTACAGCATGAGACCTCGCCAAAACTGCAAGACTACCTGCGTACCATCAAGGGGGCGTCCAGATCGCTGTTGGGGATCATTAATGATATTCTCGACTTCTCAAAAATTGAGGCTGGGAAACTAGATATTGAGTCAACGCCGTTTCAGCTCGATGAACTGCTTGATTCAGTTTGCGATATCTTCCGTGAAATTGCAGTGGAGAAGGGAGTTGAACTGATCGTAGTGAGCGAGGAGCGAGTGCCTCGAACATTGATCGGGGATTCACTACGGTTGGGGCAGGTGTTGACCAACCTTCTCAGTAATGCCGTGAAGTTTACAGAGATCGGGGAGGTTGAACTTCACGTTGATGTCTCTGAGTTGTCCTCTTCAGAGGTGACGCTTCAGTTTTCGGTGCGGGATAGTGGTATCGGCATTCCTGCCGATAAAGTAGAGACGCTCTTTGAAGCCTTCTCGCAGGCAGACACCTCTACAACCAGAAAATATGGCGGCACAGGGTTGGGGCTGACGATTTCCAGCCGCCTGATTGCCCTGATGCATGGGCAGCTCAAGGTAGAGAGCAGTGCGGGATCCGGCAGCTGCTTCTTTTTTTCGCTTTCGCTTGATTATAGAAATGATCCGCTTGAGAAGCCTCATCTATGTCCCGATCAGATTCGTGGCCTGAAAACGCTGGTGGTCGATGATAATGAAACTGTTCGGGTCTATACCAGTGAATTGTTGCGTGCATTTGGATTCGATGTTGATGCTGTCTCTTCAGGCAAGGGCGCATTGGATCTTCTGTCCAGCAAGAGGTCAGGTTTCGGCTTGATTATGCTGGATTGGAAGATGGCAGATATGGATGGTATAGAAACACTTAAGCGACTGCGAAGCATGCCGCATCACAAGAAGACACCCGTGGTGATGATGACAGCCTTTGGCAATAACAGAGAGAGAGATCAGGCCGAGAAGATTGGTGTGAATGCCTTTTTAAGGAAGCCATTCAGGCAGCCAGTGCTATACAGTACAGTTGCAGAAGCGCTTAGTGAAGAGAGCGCGCTGACAGTAAACTCGGCTCAGGAACTGGCAAAAGAAGCTTTGGAACTGGAGAGGAATCTTAAGGGTAGTCACGTTCTCCTTGTTGAAGATAATCGTATTAATCAGAAGGTCTCATTTGAAATATTGAACGCCATGGGCGTGATTGTCGAGATTGTTGATAGCGGGGAAGAAGCACTGTCGGCAGTTCAACAGCGTTCATATGATGCTGTATTGATGGACGTTCAGATGCCGGGTATGAGCGGTTTGGAGGCAACGGTAGCAATCAGGGAGAAGGGGGTAAAATTTCCGGTGATCGCCATGACAGCTAATGCCATGATAGGAGATCGTGAAGCCTGCCTTGATTCCGGTATGGATGATTACGTTAGCAAACCGATTGATGCAGGTGTTCTATACTCGGTGTTGAGTCAGTGGATTCATTGTGGAGCGAGTGAGGCGCGGAGTAAATCGGATACTGCTGAGCATAAGTCTGGATATGATATGGAGTTGCCAGTGATTGATATTGAAAAAGCACTTACGGGGATGGGTGGTGACAAAGGTCTGCTGGCCGAAACGCTGCAGGACTTTGTTGATCTCTACGCAGATGCAGGGGGGAGGATAGAGGCTGCCATCAGCGAGGCTCGATATCATGATGCTGAAATCATTGCCCATACCCTGAAAGGCCTGGGTGCAACATTTGCGGCGGCAGAGCTCAATCGTTCGGCGGCAGCTATGGAGCAGGCTCTGCGACATGAGGATCTGGATCGGTTGGATGAACTTCTGACAGAGCTTAAAGCAGCCATTGATCAGATGCTTACTACGATTGGGAAATTTCTAAACCGGTAGAAAAGACCTCACTACCGGTTCTTTTTTGTTTGCGATCCAAGCCTTCTGCGAGAAACCCTGCTTTTCCGAAGTCGATTCGCAGTAGACCGCTCCCTGTTGAAATTATCCTGAGGCCCATGTTTGGAAGCAGGAACAAGATGTTCCGGCCTCTCTCCAATCAGGTCACTGCGCCCCATCTGTTTCAGGGCATCACGTAGTATCGGCCAGTTTTTCGGATCGTGGTAACGCAGAAAGGCCTTATGCAGATCGCGCTGTCGTTTGCGTTTGGGTGTAAATACAGGGCGTGATCTGTCTGAAACCTTACGACTCATTCTGCCTAAAGGGTTGCGCTCGGAGTGATACATCGCCGTGGCAGTTGCCATCGGTGATGGCAGGAATGCCTGCACCTGATCCGGCTTGAAATTATTGGCCTTTAGCCACAGGGCAAGGTTTAACATATCCTCATCAGTGGTGCCCGGATGGGCAGCAATAAAGTAGGGAATCAGATACTGCTTTTTACCTGCCTTTTTGGAAAACTTATCAAACAGCTTTCTAAAGGCATCGAAGCTCTCTATGCCTGGCTTCATCATCTTCGATAGCGGCTCTGCTTCGGTGTGTTCAGGAGCGATTTTCAGATAGCCACCGACATGGTGGGTTACCAACTCCTCAATATATTCGGGTGACTCCACGGCAAGATCGTAGCGCAGCCCTGATGCGATGAAGACACGCT
>Ga0316187_10000934_pt1 | contig 24326 bp, 24 predicted proteins | sample CroRivburrow1_MG_FD_204927 | JGI IMG/M metagenome (GOLD analysis project Ga0316187, IMG submission 204927) | Coastal sediment microbial communities from Maine, United States - Cross River worm burrow 1 | ecosystem: Environmental > Aquatic > Marine > Coastal > Sediment | place: USA: Maine...
CTGGGGGTTATGGAGCTGTATGCCGGGTTCAACAAATTTCTTGATGCGTTGGAAGTGGAGCCAGAGTTTTAAGGTTGTAGTATGCGTAAGTATGTGAGAAAAAATCCCCGCCGGTTACAGCGGGGATTTCTATTAATGCCTTAAAGTTAAAATGGCTAGATGCTTGATCCACGAGCACCTACGAACTCAGGATAGGCCTCAAGACCGCACTCGGCTATATCAGCGCCTTCATACTCTTCCTGCTCGCCAATACGGATTCCGGTGAGTTTCTTGATGCCAAACCATACCGCAAGACTCACACCAAAGGTCCAGGCAAAGATGGTAACCAGGCCAGTAATCTGAGCGACAAAGGTAGCGCTTTCGTTAGAGAGGGGTACCGCCAGCAGCCCCCACATGCCAACGACACCATGTACAGAGATGGCGCCCACTGGGTCATCAATCTTCAGCTTATCCAGGCCAAGGATGGAGAAGACAACAATGACACCGCCGATAACGCCAACCAGTGTTGCCCAAAGTGGGCTGGGTGCCAGTGGCTCAGCGGTGATGGCAACCAGGCCGGCAAGTGCGCCGTTGAGGGTCATGGTTAGATCAGCCTTGCCAAACAGGATGCGGGCAGTCAGTAGGGCTGCAATTACGCCGCCAGCGGCTGCTGCATTGGTGTTGACGAAGACAGCTGCAACTGAGTTTGCATCTGATGCGGTGGAGAGGATCAACTGAGAGCCTCCATTGAATCCAAACCAGCCCATCCAGAGAATGAAGGTGCCCAAGGTTGCTAAGGGCATATTGGCGCCAGGGATAGCCATAACCTGGCCATCCTTACTGTACTTGCCCTTGCGTGCGCCCAGCAGCAATACGCCAGCCAGGGCAGCTGCGGCACCGCAGAGATGTACTACACCGGATCCGGCAAAGTCATTGAAGCCCAGGCCATCCAAAAAACCGCCACCCCACTTCCAGTAGCCCTGTACCGGGTAGATGAAGCCGGTCATGATGACTGCAAATGCCAGAAAGCTCCATAGCTTCATGCGCTCAGCCACCGCACCAGAGACGATAGACATGGCGGTGGCTACAAAGACAACCTGAAAGAAAAAGTCTGACATCTTGGAGTAGTAGTTGCCGTCATACCATGCGCCTGCATCCTGTTTCACAATCGCAGCAGGGTCATGGTCGCCACCCAGCATAAAGGAAAAATCAAACAGGGCGGGGATGACGCTGTTGATGCCAGTGCCATACATAATGCCGTAGCCCATCACCATGTACATGATGCAGGCAATGGCAAACAGAGCGACGTTTTTGGTCAGGATTTCAGCTGTATTCTTGGCGCGAACCAGACCAGCCTCCAGCATGGCAAAACCAGCTGCCATCCACATCACAAGTGCGCCTGCCATCAGGAAATAAAAGGTATCGAGGGCATAACGCAGATTAAGAATATCTTCCACAATAATCTCCTACTTAAATAATATTAAAGCGCTTCAGAACCTGTCTCACCGGTGCGAATGCGCATAACCTGGCACAGCTCATAGACAAAGATTTTTCCATCGCCGATCTTGCCGGTTTTGGCAGCACTCGTGATTGCCTCGATGACTTGATCTACCTTGTCGTCATCTACGGCGGCCTCAATTTTGATCTTGGGAAGAAAATCCACTACATACTCAGCACCGCGGTAGAGTTCTGTATGTCCCTTCTGACGTCCAAAGCCTTTAACCTCGACCACGGTGATGCCATTGACGCCGACCTCAGAGAGTGCCTCGCGCACATCGTCCAATTTGAAAGGTTTAATAATGGATGAGACTAATTTCATGGGTTGTTTCTCCTTGCCCGATGCAACCATCGGTCAACTAAAAAGTGTATTTGGTAGCAACTGCTGAGCTATGAGCAGTATTCGTGCCATAAAAAAATAGTCTTTATAAACATATGGTTAATGAGTTGCCTGTGGGGAAGGCTGAATGTGCTGCCGCACAAGTCAGATGCGCGGTGCAGCTTTAATGCACAAAGCTGGTGCGCATGTGGTGGGTTTAAAAAGCAGGATGGCCGCTAGAGTGGTGGACCAGTTGATCTAATCTAAGATGTGGGATGTGCGTGTGGTGAATAGGGTTAACGTTTAGCAGTTATGCATGCCATATACTCTTCACGGGTTATCTCTTTGGTCTGCAAATGTTTGACGAGTAGACACCCAGCATAAGCCTGCTCCATTTCCAGGACTTTTGATAATTCAACGTGTGTGCCATAGCTTGGGCGTTGTGATTCACAGCTGGCTTCGTAGCTGCTGATTTTCTGAATACACTCTTTAACCGATTCGCCCACACACTGTGAGTGGTTTGGATTGCTGCAGATGTATATGGCAATCTTTTCGCTGGATGCTGCTATTGCTGACTGAGCAAACAGTGCACAGGTCATAACAGCTACTGCTATCTTCCATTTCATTCTTCAATGCTCTCACAATTGGGTGCGGGGTCTATATTATATAGAGTCCCGTACCCTGCGTAGTCAATTTTTTCTTATCCCTTAAAGGGATGAGTTTAGTCATTTGGATTGAGTCCCTGCTGGTTGGTTTCTCAGTGATGCTGCACAAGGATGGATTGAGCATTTGCAGTGTAGGTTCTATTCGTACACAATCCGCTGGTTTTATTTTTTTACAGGTTTAATGCCCATCCTATGAGTAGCAGTTCTTATCAATCATCTGATATTGAGGTACTGAGCGGCCTTGATCCCGTGCGGAAACGCCCCGGTATGTATACCGATACCTCCCGGCCTAACCATCTGGCACAGGAGGTTATCGACAACAGTGTGGATGAGGCCATCGCGGGCCATGCTTCAAAAATTGAGGTCATGCTCTATAAGGATGGCTCTTTGCAGGTTAAGGACAATGGTCGTGGTATGCCGGTTGATATCCATCCCAAGCAGGGGGTACCGGGCGTTGAGGTGATTCTCACCAAGCTGCATGCGGGTGGTAAATTCTCCAATAAAAATTACAAGTTCTCTGGCGGTCTGCACGGTGTGGGTGTGTCGGTAGTGAATGCTTTGTCTAAACACCTGGAGGTGTGGGTCAAACGCGATGGCATTGAATCCAATATTGCTTTTGCAGGCGGTGATAAATCGAGTGAGCTGGAGCAGGTGGGTAAAGTGGGCCGTAATAACACCGGCACAACCCTGCGATTCTGGCCTGACCCCAAATATTTTGACTCGGCTAAATTTTCGGTGCGCCAACTTTTACACGTGCTGCGTGCCAAGGCGGTGCTTTGCCCTGGTCTGCTGGTCCAGTTTTTGGATGAGAACAGTGGTGATCAACATGAGTGGTGTTATGAGGATGGTCTGAAAGATTATCTGTTGGATGCGCTGCAAGGGATTCCTCTGATACCGGAGAACCCTTTTATCGGCAGCATGCAAGGCAATGATGAAGCCGCAGACTGGGCGGTTGTCTGGCTGCCTGAGGGGGGTGAGGCAGTCACGGAAAGCTATGTCAATCTGATCCCAACGGCGCAGGGGGGAACTCATGTCAATGGTCTGCGTACCGGTTTGACTGAGGCAGTGCGTGAGTTTTGCGAATTTCGCAGCCTGCTGCCACGGGGGGTCAAACTGACCCCTGAAGATGTCTGGAGCCGCTGCAGTTATGTGCTGTCGGTCAAGCTGCTTGATCCACAGTTTTCCGGGCAGACCAAAGAGCGCCTCTCATCACGTGAGTGTGCTGCTTTTGTCTCTGGTGTGGCGAAGGATGCTTTTAGCCTGTGGCTAAACCAGCATACTGAAGCGGGTGAACGGATTGCAGATATAGCGATCAATGCAGCCCAGGCCCGCATGCGGGTAGGGCGCAAGGTTGCACGTAAAAAGGTTACTCAGGGGCCTGCATTGCCAGGAAAATTGGCGGACTGTAGCTCGGTTGATCCACGTCGTAGTGAGCTGTTCCTGGTAGAGGGGGACTCTGCTGGCGGCTCTGCCAAACAGGCGCGGGACAAGGAGTTTCAGGCTGTTATGCCGCTACGGGGCAAGATCCTTAACACCTGGGAGGTTGATTCAGCAGAGGTGCTGGCCTCGCAAGAGGTGCATGATGTTTCCGTTGCCATTGGTGTAGAGCCGGGATCAGATGATCTGTCAAAACTCCGCTTTGATAAGGTCTGTATCCTGGCCGATGCAGACTCCGATGGGTTGCATATTGCCACTCTGCTCTGCGCGCTGTTTCTGCGCCACTTTCGTAAGCTGGTGCAGGAGGGGCATGTCTATGTGGCGATGCCGCCGCTCTACCGTATTGATGTAGGCAAGCAGGTTTTTTATGCCCTGGATGATCGGGAGAAGAAGGGTGTCTTGGATCGCATCAAGGCAGAGAAGATCCGGGGCAAGGTGAGTGAGCAACGCTTTAAAGGATTAGGTGAGATGAATCCGCTGCAGCTGCGTGAGACCACTATTCACCCTGATACCCGCCGGTTGGTACAGCTGGTTATTGAGCCGGGTGATGATAGCAATAGCATGATGGATATGCTGCTGGCCAAGAAGCGCGCGGGTGATCGTAAACAGTGGCTGCAAGAGAAAGGCGATTTGGCTGAGGTGTAGCACTATGAATTCTAGACTATTTCATACCATCTTACTGTGCCTGGTTTTGGGCTGCAGTACTGCTTTGTGGGCTAAAGGGCCATTTCTAGATGAGTATGATGAAGATATTGATATAAAAGATCCTGAAGCCTGGAAAGAGGAGGCTGTCACGCTGCCTGCCTATCCTAATGATGATGATCTGTTGGAATTTCCTGTGGAGGAGGATACCGGGGCGAAATTGCGCTACTTCATTGATAGCAAGACGATATCAATTGGTGATGACGGAATTGTTCGCTATGTACTGGTGATCCGGGCTAATCAGGGTGCAAAAAATGTAGTTTTTGAAGGCATATATTGCAGTGCGCGTGAGTACAAGACCTATGCCTTCGGTACAGGCAAAAAGACGTTTTATTCGTTGCGTAAGCCCACCTGGAAGCCTATCCGGGGCAACAGTCGAACAGCCTACCATCAGCGGCTGCTTGATCACTATCTATGCCATGCTGAATTTCCGGTGGCGCGTGAACGCCAGGATATTATTGATGCCTTTAGATATGGTGATACATCGAGAGATTGCACACTGTGTGACTGATCCTTTCCAGCTAAGCGCATCGAAACAGAATTACATTGAGTGGTATTGAAATCTAAATGACAGATCAGATTGACCTAAATGCTGAAGGTATTGAAAAGCAACCCTTGGCTACCTTTACCGAGAAGGCGTACCTGGATTACTCCATGTATGTCATTCTTGACCGTGCACTACCACATATTGGCGATGGCCTGAAGCCGGTGCAGCGGCGTATTCTCTACGCCATGTCTGAGCTGGGCCTGACGGCAGCCGCCAAGTATAAGAAATCTGCCCGCACGGTGGGTGATGTGTTGGGTAAGTTTCATCCGCATGGGGACACCGCCTGCTACGAGGCGATGGTGCTGATGGCGCAGAGCTTCTCCTACCGTTACCCGCTGGTCGATGGACAGGGAAACTGGGGTGCGCCGGATGATCCTAAATCCTTTGCTGCCATGCGCTATACCGAGGCGAAGCTGACCGCTTATGCCCAGGTGCTATTGTCTGAGTTGGGACAGGGGACGGTTGACTGGACCCCTAATTTTGATGGCACTCTGAAAGAGCCGCAAAATCTGCCTGCACGCCTGCCCAATCTGTTGCTGAATGGCACGACTGGTATTGCCGTGGGCATGGCAACGGATGTGCCACCGCATAATCTGCGTGAGGTCACTAGCGCCTGCATTCGCATGCTGGAGAATCCAAAAACCACTCTGGAAGAGCTGTGTGAACATATACCAGGGCCGGATTATCCCACTGAAGCTGAGATCATCACCCCCAAGGCAGACCTGTTGAAGATGTATCAGACGGGTAATGGCAGCGTGCGCATGCGTGCTCGGTATGATTGGGAGCGGGGTGAAATTGTGGTTTACGCTCTGCCACACCAGGTCTCGGGCGCGCGGGTTCTGGAGCAGATTGCAGCGCAGATGCAGGCGAAAAAGCTGCCGCTGGTGGAGGATCTGCGGGATGAGTCCGATCACGAGAACCCAACCCGGCTAGTCATTGTGCCACGCTCCAATCGAGTGGATGTGGAACGGCTGATGTCCCATCTGTTTGCCACCACTGACCTTGAGCGTACCTATCGGGTCAATCTCAATGTCATTGGTCTCGATGGGCGGCCTGCGGTCAAAAACCTGCGGGAGATGATCTGCGAGTGGCTGGAGTTTCGTACCGAAACGGTGCGCAGGCGTCTGCAATATCGCCTGGATAAGGTGCTGGAGCGGCTGCATCTGTTAGATGGCCTGCTGATTGCGTTCCTCAATCTGGATGAGGTGATCCATATCATTCGTACAGAGGATGAGCCCAAGCCGGTATTGATGGCGCGCTTTGACCTCACGGAGCCTCAAGTCAACTACGTGCTTGATACCAAGCTGCGCCAGCTGGCACGCCTGGAGGAGATGAAGATCAAGGCGGAGCAGGAGGAGTTGGCAGCAGAGCGGGATAAACTGGAGAAGATCCTGGGATCGAAGCAGCGATTGAAGACCCTGATTCGAAAAGAGCTTCAGGCTGATGCTGAGGCGTATGGCGATGATCGCCGTTCATTGATTGTTGAGCGTGGTGCAGCAGAGGCGTTGCAGGAAACGGACCTGACCCCAAGTGAGCCGGTGACTGTGGTGCTGTCTGAGAAGGGATGGGCACGAGTGGCCAAAGGGCATGAGATTGATGCGACCTCCCTGAACTATAAATCAGGGGACAAATACCTGGACGCAGCCCGCTTGCGCAGTAACCAACATGTGACTTTTCTCGACTCTTCGGGACGTTGCTATGCGCTGTTGGCGCATACCCTCCCTTCAGCTCGTGGACAGGGTGAACCACTGACTGGCCGGTTTAATCCACCATCAGGCGCTACCTTTGCAGCTACGCTGGGTGGAGACCCAAATCAGTGGTATCTGATGGCCTCAGATGCAGGCTATGGCTTTCGGGTGCAGCTTAAAGAGCTGATGACCAAGAATAAGGCGGGCAAGGCGTTGCTCACGCTACCGCAAGGCGCTTGTGTCATGCATCCTGTGCCGGTTACAGATCCAACAACAGATCGCCTGGTAGCCATTACAAATGAGGGGCGGATGCTGGTCTTTCCTACATCAGAACTGCCTGCTTTGGCTCGTGGCAAGGGAAACAAGATTATTGGTATTCCGTCCAAACGTGTGGTCGCGCGTGAAGAGTTTGTCGTGGCGGTTGCCAGCGTTCCTGAGGGTGGGCGATTGATTGCCTACTCAGGTAAACGCTATATCTCTCTTAAAGCCACTGACCTTGATCAGTACCAGGGTGAGCGAGGTAGGCGCGGCAATAAGCTGCCACGCGGCTTTCAGAAGGTGGATGTAGTGGAGGTTGAGGTTCCAGGTCTTAGTTGATGTCGTGGGCCTTTAGCCCCCATCCCAGTAAATACTCTATGCGCCTGTTGGCTTTATTGAGACGGCTGACCATCAGCTTGAATAGATTTTTCAAGATAGGGTAGCCGATCTCAGGGTGGTTGTTGAGATAGCGGCTGAGGCATTCACCGTCGATCTCTAATAACTCAACATCTGTCACGGCAGTGACGGAAGCGCTTCGAGGGTGCTGTTCAAAGAGGTTGAGCTCACCAAAAAGGTTGCCTGCATGCAGGTCACAGATGCCAGGCCTGACCCGCCGCTCAATCTTGAGCGTTACCATAACCCTGACATCGCCTTTTTCTATTAGAAAAAGGGAGCGTCCTTCCGTTCCTTCCTCCAATATGCAGCCACCCGCCTTGAAACGGCGCTTGTGCCAGGCAATACCTTCACGAAAATCAGCATCATTAATAATCTTTTTAAGATCACTGTTTATGGTGATTGGCTGCTCGATAATATGTGCTACGTGCTCAGGCTGCATAGGTCTTTGGTTTGATCAATTCATCATCTAACTGCATTATCATATATAAATAATAGCTTATAAAGCTCCGGTGAGTTATATGTCGTAATTCTGAGGTGGTTTGGCTGGCTCCTCTTTGCCTTCTAGTATGCGTATTTTTTGCATGAGTGAATCGAGCTCATTTTCAAGCAATGTATTGCATGTTTCTGACTCTTTAAGCATCTGCTCCAGTTTTTGAGTCTCGCTGTTATCTTGTGGCGACTGGTTTTTTTCCTCTAGGGTATCAATTTTGCTCTGCAGTTCAGAGAGTTCACTTTCCAATAATTGCACGCAGGTTTCAGACTCCTTGAGCATCCGTTCCAAATGGTGGGTTTCGGGTTCAATATCTGTGGTGTCATTTGCTGTTTGTTGTGAAGGTTTTTTGTAGCCGACTCTCATGAGCTCTAGTTCTAGATTATGTATGGTCTCAGCCTGCTTCTTGGTTTTTGCTTTAAGCTGCTTAAGCTCCATTTCACTATCGGCTCCTATAGCGTGGTCCTGTTCATGGCTCTCTTTCGTTGAGGATTTTCCTACAATCTGTATTTGATCATTAGCTGATTGCAGTTGATCTTTGAGCTTGTTTATCTCTTGTTCCAGGGTGTTGATGGTCTCTTTGAACTCATCAGACTGTTTTTGATTCTCTTCAAGTTCTGCAGTCAGTCGCTCAATTTGTATTTTGCTGGTTATGAGCTGGTTGACTATTTCGCTTCGCAGTTTTTCTGATTGTTGCAGGTTTTCGATCTCATCTTTAAGCTTGGCAACCTCTTCCTTACGCCTCTTTTCACGCTCTTCCATCTCTTCCAGGGCAAGGCTTGCCTTCTCTAAAGCAGTGGTTTTGTCACGCAGCATTGCTCTAATAGCATCAGCGCGCTCTTTTTCATCCAGGTACTTGCTTCTGAATTCCCGTAGTTCATCCTGGATACTATGAACGTGAAGCTGCCATTTTTTGTCTGCCCTTATATAGAAATATATCAGGGCAATAAGTAGCCCGAGTGTTGTGAAAAACACTTCGGCGGCAAAAATAAAGTAATGGTTTGGTATTTCCATATGCGATAAATGGCTTGCATGGTTAGCTTAATTAGTATCGGCATGTTATGAAAAAATATAAGTTTTCCTTAATATTTAGGGATTTGTCAGAAGGTATGGCTGATATTAGTCAATTATCTCTGTGTCGGTGTGGGAGTAAGCCGGGGCGCAAGCGCAGAGTATGACCAGGGGCGTCTTTTCGCTATTAGTGATTTTGTGAGGTGTTTGAGGGGGGATACAGATGCTGTCACCCTGCTGAACTTTGAACTCTTCATTGCCAAGCTGCATCCACCCCTCTCCAGAGGTTATATGGTAAATCTCTTCGGTTTTATGGTGTTTGTGAAGAAGTGTAGAACTGTTTGGAGGGACAATGGCCTCTGCAAGGCTTTGATTTTTAATGTTATGGTGTGTGGGGTGCAGAAGTTCCCGGATGAGTGAACCATCTTTGGTCTGGTAAGGGGTAATGTGGCTGTATTGGGTTTTCATGGCTCTGGATGCAATTCAAGTGGCATAGATAATTATAAGGTGATTGGTTGAACCTGCAGATAATAGCCTTTTCGTAACTAAGAGTTTTAAAGATAATGCATAGTATGAATCCACCCAATCTTATGTCCATGTTGCAGCAGCTGATTGCCACGCCGTCGATCAGTAGCGTTAACCCACGCTGGGATCATGAAAATACCACCATCATTAATCTGCTGGCCCAGTGGATGGATGGTCTTGGCTTGAGTGTGGATGTACTTCCTGTGCCGGAAGCCCCAGGCAAAGCAAACCTGGTTGCCCGAATTGGTGAGGGTGACGATGGTTTGGTGTTGTCTGGCCACAGTGACACGGTTCCATATGATGAGGGACGGTGGAGTCGAGATCCCTTTGTGCTGACTGAGGAAGATGGCCGCCTGTATGGACTGGGCACAGCGGACATGAAATCTTTTTTTGCGCTGGTGATTGAGGCGATAAGGGATATGCCGTTGCACAAACTGAAACAGCCTTTGACTATCATAGCCACTGCTGATGAAGAGAGTTCCATGAGTGGTGCTCAAGCTTTGGCGACAATGCAACAGTGCTTGGGCCGCTATGCCGTTATTGGGGAGCCGACAGGGTTAAAGCCTATACGCATGCATAAAGGTATTTCAATGGAGGCGATACAGCTGACAGGGCAGTCTGGACACTCCAGTGATCCTGCGCATGGCATCAATGCATTGGATGGCATGTACACGGTGATGGGTGAGATCATGGCATGGCGAAAAGAGCTGGAGAGCAATCACCGCAACCCCATGTTTAAGGTTGAAAGCCCGACCATCAATCTGGGTCACATTCAGGGTGGAGATAATCCCAACCGCATTTGCGCATTCTGCGAGCTGCATATTGACATGCGTCCCCTGCCTGGAATGAAACTTGATGATATGCGCGGTGCGCTGAAAAAACGCCTTGCTGCAGTGCTTCAGGGTAGTGGGCTGCAGCTTGAGATGAAATCTCTGTTTCATGGTATTCCTGCAATGGAGACAGCGGCTGACTCAGCAATTGTTAAGTATGTTGAAGAGCTGACCGGTTTTGCTGCAGAGGCGGTCTCTTATGGCACAGAAGGCCCTTATCTGACTGAATTGGGAATGGAAACTATAATTATGGGGCCGGGTAATATCAGACAGGCCCATCAGCCTGATGAGTACCTGGAAGTGAGCCAGATTAAACCTGCCATTGAATTGATGCAGTCCCTAGTGCATCGATTCTGCTTTTAGCTTGGTAAAGAGAAAGACCGTGCCGATAAAAAAATCAAAGCCCGACAGTTTCGTTGACTGGTTCCGCAGCTCATCGCCGTATATTCATGCCCATCGAGGCCGCACCTTTGTCATTGTCATTGGGGGGGAAGCGGTTGCGGATAGCTCTTTTCCCAATCTGATCCATGATATTGCCCTGCTGCACGGCTTGGGGATTAATCTGGTGCTGGTGCATGGGGCGAGGCCGCAGATTGAACAGCGCCTCAATGCACAAAATGCCCAGATGCAATATATCAACGGCTTGCGTGTGACCGATGATGCAGCGCTTGCCTGTGTTAAAGAGGCTGCTGGGATGGTGCGGGTCGAGATTGAAGCGCTTTTGTCGATGGGGCTGGCAAACTCTCCGATGGCTGGGGTCTGTATAAGGGTGGCTTCAGGTAACTTTGTCACTGCCCGGCCTTTGGGGGTTAGAGAGGGCGTGGACTACTGTCATACAGGTGAAGTGCGACGTGTTGATACGGATGCCATCCGCCAGCAGCTGGATACGCAGGCCATTGCGCTGGTTCCACCGCTTGGTTACTCACCAACGGGTGAGGTGTTCAACCTCTGTGCTGCAGACCTTGGGGCTGCCATTGCGGCTGCACTGGGGGCTGATAAGCTCATCAGCCTGGTGGAAGGCAAAGGGCTGGTCGATAGCCGGAACCGGCTGGTAACCAATATTATTGCGCGTGAAGCTGAAGTGATGCTTGCCCGCCGGAAGAATCTTCCTGAAGATGTTGTTCAGCATCTGAGTGCGGCTATTAACGCCTGCCGCCGAGGTGTAAAGCGCATTCACCTGTTGGGCCGGGAGCTGGATGGTGTGCTGCTGCGGGAACTCTTCACCCGGGATGGTGCGGGCACTCTGATTACGGCTGAGCCCTATGAAGATGTTCGGATTGCGCGTATCGATGATGTTGGAGGGATTCTGGAGTTGTTGGGACCTCTGGAAGAGGATGGCAAATTGGTACGCCGCTCAAGGGACTTGCTAGAGACTGAGATTGACCGGTTTACCGTTGTTGAGCGTGATGGCATGGTTATCGCCTGCACGGCGCTATATCCTTATGAAAAAGAGTCAATGGCTGAGTTGGCCTGTCTTGCTGTGCATCCTGATTATCAAAATAGCGGGCGCGGTGAATCTCTGTTGCAGCATATGGAGAATCAGGCCTGCACGCTGGGGATCAAAGGGCTGTTTGTGCTGACAACCCAGGCAACACATTGGTTTAGAGAACGTGGGTTTGAAGCATTGTCATTGCAAGAGCTGCCTATGAAAAAGCGTCAGCTCTATAACTATCGGCGTAATGCCAAGGTGTTCTTTAAAAAGCTCTGATTTTATTGGCTTTTTTTGGTAACCTGCGCGCCCTATAGTTCGCTTTATCCTCTTTATCTGTTTAGGGTTAAATAATAACAACCATGGCTCACGGCTCTAAAAAGGCAGTGGTGACTGCTATTGTCGCCAATGCTGTTGTTACGGTGTTAAAGTTTCTGATGGCATTTGCGGGTGGTTCGCCCTCCATGATGAATGAGGCGGTCCATAGCCTGATGGATACCCTTAATCAAGGGTTCCTCTTTTGTGGCCTGGTTGCAGCAGAGCGGCCTGCAGATCGAAACTATGCCTTTGGGCATGCACAGAAAAAATACCTTTGGAATCTGTGGAGTGCCATTGGGTTGTTTTCCATAGGCGCCGGTCTGGGGTTGGCTCATGCCTGGCATGCCTTGCATGATATAGGCAAGAGTGACACCCCTGCACTTGTTGAGGTGTTCGGGATTTTTTTTGACCCCCTAGGGTTGGCTCTCATTGTGCTTGGCCTTGCCTTTGTTATTGAGGGCTACTCTTTTCAGGTTGCGCTAAAAGAGTTCTTATTGGCCATGCGTAGGGATGGTATGAGCAACCCCTTTAACTATCTGGTTGAGTCTAAAGATCCAACCTTGGTTGCAGTGGTGTTGGAGGACTCTGTGGCCATGTTGGGGTTGGTTTTTGCTATTGCCGGTATTGGGCTTAGCGCGATCACAGGTAATGTCCTTTGGGATATTGGGTTTTCTGCGCTGATAGCCGTTATGCTTGGCGGCATCGCTTTTTATCTAGGGATGGTAAATATGCGGTTTCTTGCTGATATGCGTGATCAGGGTGCAGAGAATGCGTTTATGCAAGTTGTAAAAGAGCATGCTGAAGTGGAGAGATACCATGATCTGCGCTCAATTATTTTGGATGAAAATAATACGGTGCTGGTGGCCGAGATTGAACTGCGGGAGGAGGCTGTCGTGCCAGGAGTGCACGCCCTGATTGATCAACACACAGCAAAAATGATGAGCCAGATACCGCAGCACCGGCAGGCATTGCCGGAAGTAAAAAGTTATCTGGATGCACGTGCTGCTGTACAGAGCACCCTTGAGCGCACGGAGCAGATCATTGATGAGTTGGAAGCCAGTCTGCAAGAGGTGGCTCCCCAGGTGACTCACATCACCATTGAAGTGGAGGGGATTACGGGAGATGTTATGTCTTAGTATTCACTTGTGCAGTCTGCCAATTATTCGGTTTTTCCACCTTTCATACTATTGTGACAATTAAATGCTAGTAGAAAAATATTATCTAGAAACGGGGCATCAGATCCAGGTTTCACGTCAGCAAGCCAGTGAGTTTGCAAAAAATGTTGCGGATGACTTTAATCCGATTCATGACATCGATGCCAAGCGGTTTTGTGTGCCGGGTGACCTGCTGTTTGCCATCATGCTTGCCAAATATGGCCTCAGCAGCAAGATGAGCTTCATCTTTTCCGGCATGGTAACAGATGATGTATCGCTGACTGTTCCGGATATGGATGAAGACCATATCTCCATCGCCAGTGAATCAGGCAAAGAGTATCTCAGTATTGATCGCAGTGGTGATCTCTCTACTGATCAGGCGCTGATTAGTCGCTTCACCCGCAGCTATGTGGAGTTCTCTGGTCATAATTTCCCGCATATTCTGGTGCCACTCATGGCAGAGCAAGATGTCATGATAAATCCTGACCGCCCATTGGTGATGTATCAGGGGATGTCATTTGAGTTGGACCGGCTCAACCTTGTAGATCCCAAACTTGAACTGGCCAGTTCTAAGCTGGAGATCAGCAAAAAAAGGGGCAATGTGACGCTTGAGTTTTGTTTGACAGAATCAGGAGATGTTGTGGGCAGAGGAGAGAAGATGATGGTGCTAAGTGGCCTGCGACCTTATGAGCAGGGTAAAATTGATCAGTTAGTTAATGCCTATGCGTTACGCAAGAAGAGCCATGCAGATTAGCGTATAAAATTTTTTGGTTTTAAGTTGCGGGATTTATTGTGGTTTCTTGTGTCAATAATTTTTACAGTGTTATATGGTGATAATGTAGCTCGCTATACAAGCTTAGTTCTATGATTTTATTATGATTTGTTGAATTAGAAGCTGATTAGATTTTTAGCAGTATGAATCAAAGTATTAATTCATACTGATAGAGTGTCAGTTTTTTTTACATATATACTATTTTGGCAATTATGTAGTGTATTAACTATATGAATGCAAAGTAAAAAAAATATTGGAATGAGTTTTGCATCAAACGGCTGTTAATTGTGAAGTCTGACGATTTTTAGAGGTTATGCTCAAGTGAGAGCTTACAGCATAGAGATAGATTGGATCTTGCTCCAAAAATACTAAGAGAGAAAAGCATGAAGAGATGTTACACAGGCGTGTTGTGCGTGGGATTGCTGGCCATTGGATTATCATCTGCAGCGCAAGCAGCATTGTATGATCGTGGTAATGGCCTTATATACGACGATGTGCTGAATATCACATGGCTTCAGGATGCCAATTATGCAGCTACCCAGTACGCGGCAACATCTGGTGCAGAAGGTGATGCCGATGGTGCAATGAGCTGGAATGACGCTCAAGCCTGGGCCGATGGTCTAAATTATCAAGGCCATACCAACTGGCGTCTTCCTAGCATAGACCCACTCAATGGCTCTAGCTATGATTTGACTTATAATATCTCCGGGGCAACGGATTATGGCTATAACAACAACACTACGAACACTGAATTAGGTCACTTGTTTCATGTTAGCCTTGGCTATCTGAGCCGGTTTTACAACTGGAATTATGGAAGCGATGAGAGCGTCAGCATTTTTGGTAGCAGCTTGCAATCAGATAAGTATTGGTCAGGCAGTGAAACCTCAGACACAACGGCGCTCTATTTCGATATGCTTGATACCCACCAGTCCCATGCAAATAAAACTTCCGAGTTCTATGCTTGGGCGGTGAGCAACGGCGATATATCAGTAAACCCTGTGCCGCTCCCAGCCGCAGTCTGGCTGTTTGGCGGGGGACTTATGAGCCTGATAGGCTTTGGCCGTTTTCGCAAGCGCAGTTAATTTTTTAGAAAACCAATACATTGATCACACAATGGCGGCTAAGAGAAATCTTAGTTGCCATTGTTGTTTCTGGCAGCTGAGTATCTGGCTGCAATCTTAAACTAAATTCCAGAATCACTCTCTTTGCTGCAAAACCTAGTGAGAAATGCAGGCCAAGCTCTGTTTTTAGGTTAAAATAGACGTTTTTTCTTGGTGGAGATGGTTTTAATGTTTAGCAAAGAGATGCAGATCAGCGGTTTTGATGATGAAATCTGGGCAGCCATACAGGCTGAAGAGAAGCGCCAGGAGGAACACATTGAGCTGATCGCCTCGGAAAACTATACCAGTCCCCGAGTGATGCAGGCACAGGGTTCGGTGCTGACCAATAAATATGCGGAAGGCTATCCGGGAAAGCGCTACTACGGTGGTTGTGAATTTGTTGATATTGCTGAACAGCTGGCTATTGACCGGGCCAAAGAGCTGTTTGGGGCAGACTACGCCAACGTACAGCCGCACGCAGGTTCACAGGCCAATGCTGCTGTCTATATGGCGCTATGCCAGCCGGGCGATACGGTACTTGGTATGAGTTTAGCGCATGGCGGTCACCTTACTCATGGGGCAAAGCCAAACTTCTCTGGCAAGATCTACAATGCCGTCCAGTATGGGCTCAATCCTGAAACGGGTGAGATTGATTATGATGAAGTAGAGCGTCTGGCTCGCGAGCATCAACCCAAAATGATTGTGGCTGGTTTTTCTGCCTATTCACGTGTAGTGGATTGGCAGCGATTCCGTACTATTGCTGATGAGGTTGGCGCCTACCTGTTTGTTGATATGGCCCATGTTGCTGGCCTTATTGCTGCTGGCCTCTATCCCAGCCCAGTGCAGATTGCCGACGTTACCACCACAACAACCCACAAAACCCTGCGCGGCCCTCGTGGTGGTCTGATTCTGGCCAAGTCCAATCCTGAAATTGAAAAGAAGCTGAATTCATTGGTCTTTCCTGGAACCCAGGGTGGGCCACTGATGCATGTTATTGCGGCCAAGGCGGTAGCCTTTAAAGAGGCCATGCAACCTGAGTTTAAGAGCTATCAGCAGCAGGTAAAGACAAACGCCCAAGCCATGGCCAAGGTCTTTATTGAGCGGGGCTATGATGTTGTATCAGGTGGCACGGATGATCACCTATTTCTGGTGAGCTTTATCGAAGCTGGGTTGACTGGAAAAGAGGTGGATGCCTGGTTGGGTAGCGCTAATATCACTGTGAATATGAATGCAGTGCCGAATGATCCGCAATCCCCTTTTGTCACCAGTGGCATTCGCATTGGCACACCAGCGGCAACTACTCGCGGCTTTGGTGAAGAGGAAGTACGCGATCTGGCAGGTTGGATGTGCGATGTGATCGACAGTAAAGGCGATACTGCCACCGTTGAGCAGGTGAAGAGCAAGGTCGCTGAGTTATGCAAGCGGTTTCCTGTTTATTTATAGATTCAAGGCACAAGGGGGAAGGCTCAAGGTGAAAAGCAACATGCTGCTTTCTAGCACCTTATCCCTTGCTGCTTGGAACTAAATTATGCGCTGTCCTTTCTGTGGTGCTCAAGATACTAAGGTCATTGATTCCCGGCTCTCTGGAGAGGGGGATCAGGTGCGCCGGCGTCGAGAGTGCACAGTCTGCAAAGAGCGTTGTACCACTTATGAAACGGCTGAACTGACTCTGCCGCATCTTGTAAAAAGAGATGGTAGCCGGGTGCCATTTGATGGGCGCAAGATTGCATCAGGCATTGCCCGCGCATTGGAAAAACGGCCGGTCAGCACCCAACAGATGGATGATGCGCTCAACCATATCCGACGCAAATTGATGGCGACAGGGGAGCGTGAGATACCCACCAATCAAGTGGGTGAGTGGGTTATGGATGAGTTGCGCAGCCTGGATCAGGTTGCCTATGTCCGTTTTGCCTCCGTCTATCGTAAGTTTGAGGATGTGAATGCCTTCCGGGAAGAGATTGAGCTGCTTGAAAGTCAGCCCACCCAAGAGGCTAAGCGACAACAGCTGGATTTCCTGACAAAAAAAACGGATGAAAAATGATCCTGCCTGAGGATTATGCCTTCATGGCGCGAGCAATTAAGCTGGCACATAAGGGGCGTTATACCTGTCATCCCAATCCCAGAGTTGGCTGCATTCTGGTTCAAAAGGGCGAGATCGTTGGTGAAGGCTTTCACCAGCGTGCAGGTGAGCCTCATGCCGAACCCATTGCCCTCTCTGCTGCTGGTGCCCGTACTCAAGGGGCTACCGCCTACGTTACGCTGGAGCCCTGTAGTCATCATGGTCGCACCCCTCCTTGTGCGGATGCTTTAATTAAGGCAGGCGTCAGTCGTGTGGTGGTGGCAATGGAGGATCCAAATCCCCTGGTTGCAGGTAGTGGTTTGAATCGCCTTAAGCAAGCTGGAATTCAAGTCCATACTGGCCTGTTGGAGTCTGAGGCCAGAGCGCTCAATCCTGGCTTTATAAAGCGCATGACCCATGGGTTGCCCTTTGTTCGCTGCAAGTTGGCGATGAGCCTGGATGGACGAACAGCAATGGCCTGTGGTGAGAGTAAATGGATTACTTCAGAGGCTGCACGTAGAGATGTCCATCGGATGCGCGCACTTAGCTCTGCCGTGATGACAGGTGTGGATACGGTGATTGCCGATGATGCCTCGCTCAATGTGCGGTTATCTGCTGCAGAGCTGGATAGCATTGAATCAGTGAGTGATCTGCCTTCACCACGACGTGTTGTTTTGGACTCTAGATTGCGTATGCCGCTGCAATCAAAAATGCTTTTACTGCCGGGGCGGACGACTATCCTTTCTCTTGATGGTGAATGCGAGCGGCGGAATGCCTTAGAGTCTGCTGGTGCAGAGGTGGTTTCTATGCCAGAGCATAATGGACGGATTGAACTGCGGGCCGCAATGAAATATCTTGCCAAGCAGGGGATCAATGAGATATTGCTGGAAACAGGGCCGCGGCTTGCAGGCAGTATGCTGCAGGCGGGGCTGGTGGATGAGCTATTGATCTACATGGCACCACACCTGATGGGGAGTGGTGGCAAAGCCCTATTTGATCTGCCTGATCTGGTGCAGATGCAGGACCGAATTGATTTGGAAATCTCAGATATCCGTGCTGTAGGCCGGGATTGGCGCATCACTGCAATACCCTCTGAGCGTGCCTGTTAAGCTGCTATAACAATAGAGATGACAGCAATTAACCGAATCAGCCAACGTTGGGATCTCTGGGTTATTATCCTGCTGGGCGTCTATTTTATTGGTCGTCTCTTCTATTTTGCCTTTACTGTCGGGCCAGGTGTGCCGCCCGATGAGATGACACATATTGGCATTGTCCGGCTCTATGCGGAGACGCTATTTGGTATAGAGAACTCAGAGGCCTCTCTGCGTTACGGGCTGGTGACGCATGCGCCCTATCTCTACTACTTTCTGATGGGGAAGGCGGGTGCTCTAGTTGGCACAGACTATACAACCCTGCGAGTGCTCAATATTGGTTTAGCCTTGGCGTTCCTTGTTGTGGCCTATCGCTTGAGTCTGTTGGTGTTGAAAAGCCGACTGACGCAGGTGCTGTTTTTTGTAATGCTGACCAACACGCTGATGTTTAGTTTTCTATCGGCATCTGTCAATTACGATAACCTGACCAATCTGCTGGCCCTGTGTGCCATCTATTTCCTGCTGCGCTACTTGGTGAGTTCCAGTAACCCCGCAGATTTGCTCCTGTTTTTTATCAGTACCATGCTTGGCTTGCTGACCAAGGGAACCTTCCTCATGTTGGCCCCGGTCTTTGCTGTGATTTGGCTGGTCTCCCGACATCAGACGTTACGGGTGGATTTGCAGCAACTGATGTATGAGGTTCGCTCTGGGGGGAGATATATCCAGCTGCTGGTGGTTGCTGCGCTACTCTGTGTGGTGGCAAACCTCTCGCTGTATGGCGTCAATCTTGTCCAATATGGGCAAATAGTCCCCGGTTGTTCCAAAGTGCTTTCAAGTGAGAAATGCATGAAGAACCGGATCCATGCCAGAAATTCGATTGTGTCAAAGTATAGGGACGGCAAGCTCTCATATATGGAGGCATGGCGTGCAACCGAGTTGATCGGCCACCCGGGAGATATAGCGCATGCCAAGCGTCTGCTGAACAATGAGCGCCAATACAAGATGGCTAAACCAGAGGATCTGAATGCGCTGGACTATATGCATCTGGTTTGGGATCAGGCGATGAAGCCCTCAATTTTTGGAATTCAGGCGCACCGCTCTATGCTGCGTACGCCCAATGAACTTTGGTATTATGGGCTGACCTGCCTGGTAGCCTTGCTGCTGATGATCCGGTATATCCGTTTTGATGGATCAGATAATCTGTGGCTGGGAATGGCTGTGATGGTTTTTGGCTACTATCTCTTTCTGGTTGGCTACTATAACTACACCAGTTACCTACAGAGTCATGCCTTGTTGCTTGGGGTGCAAGGGCGCTATCTGTTTCACATACTTGTCCCTGCCTATCTGCTCATGGCCGAATTTCTTTTGCGCCCATTTCCTAAATGGGGTCAGGTGACTGTTGCGTGTGTCGTGGCAGGTCTGTTTATTATGGGTGATTTTCCCTATTACCTGGGTCGGGTGACTGAGGTATGGGGGAGTGCTGTAGGGTAAATCATATGCGGAGAGTAAAGATCTAAATGTTTACAGGCATTATTCAGGCAATAGGCCGAGTTGTCCGGTGTGAACAGCGGGGCGGTGATGTGCGGCTCCATATAAACACCGGCGAACTGGATCTGGATGGCGTACAGCTGGGTGACAGCATTGCGGTCAATGGCGTCTGCCTGACGGCCGTGGAGCTGCCGGGCGAAGGGTTTGTGGCGGATGTCTCGCGTGAGTCGCTTTCGTTAACATCATTGGGTGCCTTGAAATCTGGCAGCCGGGTCAATCTGGAAAAGGCATTGACCTTGAGTACACCCTTGGGGGGGCATCTGGTAAGCGGTCATGTGGATGGTATGGGCCGGATACTGGAGCGTAAGGAGGATGCACGGTCGATACGGTTGCGTGTAGAGGCCCCAGATGAGCTGGCCCGCTATATTGCATCCAAAGGCTCTATCTGTATTGATGGCACCAGCCTTACAGTAAACAGCGTTGAGGGTTCAATATTTGGACTCAATATTGTGCCGCACACCTTGGAGAAGACTATCATTGGTGATTACCAGGCAGGGAGTTCGGTGAATCTGGAGGTGGATCTCATTGCCCGTTACCTGGAGCGTCTTCTGCTGGGTGAGAAAACAGGATGTACGACTGTCACCGGCATTAGTCGTTCTTTTTTGGCAGAGCATGGATTCCTAAAATAGGGGGCATATGCCCCAAGATCCGCAATTGATCTTGGGGTGGGCAATTTATCTTTTTGATATATGTCCCTCTCTGTTAAACTCGCCTGTTCGCTGTTACAAAATATTTACACGGCTCCAAATGGCCGTAAAGAGAAGTTAGCCATATGGCTTTGAATACAACTGAAGAAATTATTGAAGACCTCCGCCAGGGAAAGATTGTCATCATTATGGATGATGAAGATCGTGAAAATGAGGGCGATCTCCTCATTGCTGGTGACATGGTCACCCCAGAGGCGATCAACTTTATGGCCCGTTTTGGCCGTGGCCTGATCTGCCTGACCCTGACCGAAGAGCATTGCCAACAGTTACGTCTGCCCATGATGGTGAGCGATCAGGATACCCAGCATGCTACTAATTTCACCATCTCGATTGAGGCTGCAGAAGGGGTAACCACAGGCATCTCAGCCGCAGATAGAGCCACTACGGTCAAGGCTGCCGTGGCAGCGGATGCCAAGCCAGAGGATCTGACACAGCCTGGTCATATCTTCCCTCTTATGGCACAACCTGGTGGTGTGCTGGTGCGTGCTGGCCACACGGAAGCAGGCTGTGATCTGGCGCGACTGGCAGGTCTAAGCCCGACCTCTGTGATTGTTGAGATCCTGAATGATGATGGCACCATGGCGAGACGTCCTGATCTAGAGATCTTTGCCAAGGAGCATGACCTGAAGATTGGCACCATCGCAGACCTGATCCAATATCGGGTGAGTAATGAGAAGACGGTTGAGCGGGTAACGGAGTGTCATCTGCCAACACGTTATGGTGAATTCAATCTGGTGGCCTATCAGGATCGTATTGATGATGAGCTGCACATGGCGCTGGTGCTGGGTGACGTGGATCCTGAAAAACCGGTTCTGGTGCGTGTGCATATGCAGAACTCACTGTATGACCTCTTTGGCACTACGCGTATCGATCAGGGCTGGCCACTGCGTAGTGCTATGAGATGGATCTCTGAAGAGGGTGAGGGCGTCATCATTGTGCTGCGTAACCATGATTCTGCACGAGAGATTGTTCAGCGCATGCGGGATTATCAGATTCATGAAGAGAAGGGCCAGTCACCAAAAAGAGACGGTGGCAAAGAGCTGCGCACCTTTGGCGTCGGCGCCCAGATTTTGTCAGATCTTGGTGTAAAAAAGATGCGGGTATTGAGTGCACCTAAAAGCATTCATGGGCTTTCAGGCTTTGGACTGGAAGTTGTAGAGTATGTCTGCCCAGACTGCGGCTCCGCAAGTACATCACCATCAACTTTACAGGAAAAGAGATAACATGAGCATTAAAACCATTGAGGGCGAACTGCAGGTACGTAATGCCAGGTTCTGTCTGGTTGTAGCGCGTTTCAACAGCTTTATCGTGGAGAGTCTGCTGGATGGTGCAGTTGATGCCCTGAAACGACATGGCGCCAATGAGGCCGATCTCACTGTGGTGCGTGTGCCTGGTGCTTTTGAACTGCCTCTGGCGCTGGAGAAAATAGCGGCTGGTGGTGAGTACGATGCCATCATTGCTCTGGGAGCTGTTATCCGCGGAGGAACGCCCCATTTTGACTTTGTGGCAGGTGAGTGTGTTAAGGGCATGGCTCAGGTCACCCTAAAACATGCGGTGCCCGTTGCCTTTGGTGTGTTAACTACGGATACCATTGAGCAGGCTGTTGAGCGTGCGGGAACCAAGGCCGGTAATAAGGGGGCAGAGGCTGCCCTGTCTGCCATTGAAATGGTTAATGTGTTGCGTCAACTCTAATGAGTGGAAAACGAAGCAAATCCAGGCAGCTTGCGCTGCAGGCACTCTACCAGTGGCAGCTGGCTAGCTCGAATATAAAGGATATTATTCAGCAGTTTAAAGATGATGAGGAGCCCAATAGTTATGAGGAGGAGTACTTCTCTGATCTGATTCGTGGTGTTCCAACACATCTGAATGAATTGGATGATGCCCTGGCCCCCTATCTTGACCGTGCTATTGCAAGTGTGGATCCAGTGGAGCGTGCTGCTCTGCGTCTGGGTGCATATGAGTTGTTGCATCATCCAGAAGTCCCCTACCGGGTTGTCATTAATGAGGCTGTTGAGCTGACCAAGATTTTTGGGGCAGAAGAGGGGCACAAATACATTAATGGCGTGCTTGATAAGCTGGCGAAAAAGTTGCGGCCTGTAGAGGCTAATGCCGCCTCTAAGTAATCACTTATGCCGCTTTCCGAATTTGAGCTCATTCAGCAATTTTTCTCCAACAGTGATACATGTCGCCCAGATGTAAGTTTGGGTGTGGGAGATGATTGCGCCCTGCTAAATGTGCCTGCAGGCAAAGAGCTGGTGGTTTCAATTGATACCCTGGTAGAAGGCGTTCATTTCATTAAAGGTGCAGATCCTGAAGCGCTCGGACATAAATCCCTGGCGGTCAATCTCAGTGATCTTGCGGCAATGGGAGCGGAACCAGCCTGGGTAACCCTGGCGCTGACTCTGCCTTCAGTCGATGAAAACTGGCTGGCCGCATTCTGCCGGGGTTTTGCCCGCCTGGCAGCTGAACATAATGTTCAGTTGGTTGGCGGTGATACTACCCGAGGGCCGTTAAATATCAGTATTCAAGCCCATGGCTTTGTAGATGCAGGTTCTGCTTTGCGTCGCGATGCTGCGCAGCCGGGTGACCTGATATATGTTACGGGTACGCTTGGCGATGCTGGTCTGGCACTTCAGGCCCCTCAGAATAACCTTCCCCTATCAATACAGTTGCGCCTTGATCGTCCAACTCCCCGTTTGGCTGAAGGCCAGGCTTTGATTGGCTTGGCAAACGCGGCTATTGATATCTCAGATGGTTTGATCTCCGACCTAGGTCATATCTGTGATGCGAGTGGGGTTGGTGCAGTCTTGCAGGTTAAGGATCTGCCCTGTTCCCAAGCTGTTTGCGATCATATTCAGATGAGTAATGATTGGTCGCTGCCGCTCTCCGCTGGGGATGATTATGAGCTCTGTGTCACGGTTGCAGCTGAAAAGCAGGCAGAGGTGGAGCGTCTTGCAATGGATTTTGAATGTGGCCTGACCAAAGTAGGCTATATTGAGGCCCAGCCTGGCATTCGTTGTCTGCGGGCAGATGGTCAAGATTTCCAACAGGTTTCTGCAGGCTATGAGCACTTCATTACAGCCTGAAACTGAGCCAAAACCGAGTCCAAATTGGAGCAATCCCTGGCATCTATTGGCCTTTGGCTTGGGGTCTGGAGGTGTTCCAAAAGCGCCTGGGACAGTAGGAACATTGGCCGCTGTGCCACTCTATCTGCTGCTCTCCCCATTCAGCACAACCGCATATCTTCTGACGACACTGTTGATGTTTATATTTGGTGTCTGGCTGTGCGGAAAGGTGTCGGAGGATCTAGGGGTTCATGACCATGGCGGCATCGTTTGGGATGAGTGGGTCGGTTTTCTCATTACCATGGCCTGGGCACCACAAGGATGGGTTTGGGTGCTGATGGGCTTTTTTCTGTTTCGACTGTTTGATATCTGGAAGCCCTGGCCAATTGGCTATTTGGATCAGCATGTGAGTGGCGGATTGGGGATTATGCTGGATGACGTACTGGCAGGGGTTTACAGTCTGGTTCTGCTGCAGATATTTGTATATATGCAGGGTTAAAGTTGGTCTGGCTGGCTGTAAATTTTTGTCAAGTTGAGCGGAAAATAGCCGCTAAGTAAAAGAGAGGAGAGCTGGATCTTGTTCCGTTGGTTTATCTGTGGTGAACTCTCTAGTTTTAACAGGACGCAAAATGAGTAACTCTATGTCCTGCCTGTGGAAATGACGATTAATTAAACTAACCGCCTTGAGGTGTCATTGTTGGCGCTACGGCCATCAATGACACCGCAAGGAGGTTAGTTT
>Ga0316187_10000935_pt1 | contig 24325 bp, 23 predicted proteins | sample CroRivburrow1_MG_FD_204927 | JGI IMG/M metagenome (GOLD analysis project Ga0316187, IMG submission 204927) | Coastal sediment microbial communities from Maine, United States - Cross River worm burrow 1 | ecosystem: Environmental > Aquatic > Marine > Coastal > Sediment | place: USA: Maine...
TTCGTATCGTGTTGAAATTGATGAGGAAAGCAGTGTCGTTAACGGTGGTGTGGACGCGCTCATACGCGACGGAAAGATTACCCCGCAAATGGGTACATCCCTGATGAACGACTACAGTTATGCGCGTGATGCAATCTGGCAACTCACGGATGTTGCCAAAACACTGTTCGGGTCACGCGATGTCGCCGACATGGAAGCCGAGGAGTTGATCGGTCTCGATGAGGACGATGTTGAGGAAAGGGCCGCGGGACGATGACGAAACTTATGACATCACTGTGTTGGAGGGCTTCATACCAATGAAGTTGAGCGAAATATTCAGTTCGGACCGTCTGAAGGACGGAAAGAAGCGCAAGGCGTTACAGAAAGTGCTGCACAAGCTCGAGAAAAAGCGGGACAAGCTTGAGAAAGAATTCCGTGCGGAATCCGCTAAAAAGAAACGCAAGAAGCTGTTGCTCAAACTAAAAACAAACAAGCGGCATCGCCACAAAGCAAAAGAACTCATAACCGAACTTGATTAGGCCGGTTGCAGACCTGGTTTGCATCTGCTTTTTGTTCCGACGCGCGACGCGCGACGCGCGACACGCGACATGCAAAAGCAGATCATGTGCGATGGCCGCTGTTCCCCAGCTTCGAATTGTATCCCGGCGCTTTTTGACACAGGGCTCCTGCACCTTGCCTTCGTGACCAATTCCGTGTCCGGCCAGGACCTGTCATGGAGACAGGTTCGGGTCGCCAGAGCGACATGGGTTCAATAGAATCCGTAAACCTGATCCAGTGCCCGTTAATACAGTTGCTGCTTTTGCACGCCGTTGGCAAAAGCGCTTGATACAGATCAAAGAACTGCGTGTCTGACCGGTCGATGATGTTTATTGCGCTGGCTCCAACCAGTTTTGGTGGGTGCATGTCTGCGGCGAATGCAGTCACAAAAACCAGCACGCCAGAAGCAGATTACCGCGTTACTTCAGGGGGCTTACGCCCCGGAAACGGATGCATTGTGCAAAATTCAAGTGATCCACCGGCGAGCAAGGTGAGTGCCGACGAGGTTGAAAACAACCTGTTGTCTCCTGAAACACTGGCAGCCAAAACCGAAGCCACCCGTGCTTCTCTGGCGGCGTCCAAGTCGCGTCAGAAGGCATCCAAAGCGGCCGATCAGACGGCAAGCGCTGCAAAGTCAGTCACGGATACCAAGGCCGCGACCAAGGCCGCCCTGGCTGAGGTGGAACGCGGCCGCCGTCACTCGGCTCTCGGTCGCGCAGCAGCCAGTGCGGACAAGGAGGCCAAAACCGCAAAGAAAGCCGCGTTAGCCGCCGAGCAGATGGCAATGCGGGCGGTCAAACTGGCATCGGAGAGCGAAGTAGTGGCGGCGGAAGCCCGGGAAATGGAAATGGCTGCGATCAAGGCAGGTGCCAGGGCCAAAGGCGCGGAGATCGAACTGGTGCAGGCTGAACGGGCGCCAAACCCATCGCCGGAAGCAATCAGGTCTGCCAGGCGCTTGTTCGCCAAGCTGGCAGAGCAGGCAGAAGCCCAGGAAACAGCATCGGGAGCCGTAGCAATGAAGGTGACAGCGCTGGCCAGCGAGGCCAAGGCCGAGGCCATGGCGGCAGCGAAAAAAGTCGGGGAAGCCGCGCTGGCAGTCAAGCGTATCGAGCTGGCGGCAAAAAAGGCCGAATCCGCAGTTCGTGGCCCGAAAGAACGAACCGGACAGACATTGGCCCGGACCAAGGCCACTGTTGACAATGCGCGCAAGGAGACGCAGGCAGCGGTTGATGACACCAGGGCGTCAGCAAAGGCTGCCGAGAAGCTGGAAATAACCGCCTCAGCCGCTCACGCTGCGGCAGTCTCGAAAGCCGACGCCGAGCGCGCCGCACTTAAAGCCAAACAGGCTGCTGACAAAGCCGCGCTCTCGGAAGCTGAAACAGGCAAGAACCTGAAAGCGCCCGAGCTTTATCTCAATCGTGAACTTACATGGCTCGAGTTCAACAAACGCGTGCTGCACGAGGCTGAAGATAGCCGTACGCCGCTGCTGGAACGGGTAAAATTCCTGGCTATCGTCGGCGGCAATATGGATGAGTTTTTCATGAAACGTATCGGCGGCCTTAAACAACAGGTTGGTGCCGGCATCCACGAGCTTACTGTCGATGGCCGCAGCCCCCGCGATCAGATCCGTGACAGCATCGCACTGGTTCGCGAAATCCAGTCCAGAGCCAATGGTATTTTCCTGGACCTGAAGGAACAACTGCTGAAGCACAAAATCTCGATTTCCGACTATGCCGATCTTCTGGAACAAGAACAGGCCGGCGTGCGTGCCTACTACCTGCAAAACATCTACCCGTTGGTGACGCCGTTGGCCATGGACCCGTCCCACCCGTTTCCGCACATCTCAAATCTTTCATTGAACCTGCTTGTAACGTTGCGTGTGGCAGGCGAGGCGGCGCCCATCATGGCTCGCGTCAAGGTGCCGACCGGCAACACGGTTCCCAGGTTCGTTCGCGTCGGCTCGACGAACAAGTTTGTTCTGCTTGAAGACGTAATGGCCAACAACCTTGATGTGTTGTTTCCGGACGTTGATGTGATGACCTGCGAGGTGTTCAGGGTCACCCGCAATGCCAACACGGAACGTGAAGAGGATGCCGCAGATGATCTGCTTGAAATGATTGAAAGCGAGGTCCGGGATCGGAAATTTGCGCCGATCGTGCGCCTTGAGACGTCAGCCGGCATCGAACCCGTACATCGCGGTATGCTAGCTGCCGAGCTCGGTCTGGATGAGGACGAAGACGTCTTTGAAGGTGACGTCATGCTTGGCATGCGGGATCTGTTCGAGATCGCATCAAACAAGGTCGCCGAGTTGCATGACCCGGATCATCACCCCATCGACAACATGGAACTCGACGGCGAACAAAACATCTTTCATGCCATTCGGAACAAGGGACCGTTCCTGCTCCAGCACCCTTATGAATCATTCAACACCTCGGTAGTGCGTTTCGTTCGCGAAGCGTGCCGCGACCCCAAGGTGATGGCGATCAAAATGACGCTGTATCGCACCACGGAAGGAACCGGCATTGTCGATTATCTGATTGAGGCAGCCCAGAACGGCAAGCAGGTTGCCGTGGCAGTGGAACTCAAGGCACGTTTTGATGAGGCCGCCAATATCAACTGGGCAACCCGCCTCGAAGAAGCCGGAATTCACGTTACCTATGGCATTGTCGGCCTCAAGACCCATTCCAAGCTCGTCCTTGTGATCCGCCGGGACTTCAATGGTCTGCGCCACTATGCTCATATCGGCACGGGAAACTACCATGCCGGCACCGCGCGGATGTACGTGGATTTCGGATTGCTGACCTGTGACGAGGAAATCGGTTCGGACCTTGTCAATTTTTTCAATTTCCTGACCTCCGGCTGTCAGCCGTTGCGGCGTTACAAGAAGATCCTGGTATCGCCACGCAACATGAAGGAACAAATCCTCTATAAGATTGATCGGGAGATTTCCAAAAGCTCCAGGCGGTCGCGCGGTCTGATTCGGTTGAAGACAAATGCACTGGAAGACCCCGACATCACCGAAGCGCTCTATCGTGCGTCACGTGTCGGTGTGAAAATCCAGTTGATAGTTCGCGACACCTGTCGCTTGCGGCCAGGCATCCCTGGTCTGTCGGAAAACATCACGGTCATCAGCGTGGTTGGGCGGTTTCTCGAGCACGCGCGTATCTATTATTTCCGAAATGGTGGCGATGAGGAGTATTACATCGGTTCTGCGGACCTGATGATGCGCAATCTCAAGAGCCGCGCGGAAGTCATTGCGCCGATTGAGGATGAGGTGCTGGTCGAACGGCTGCGCGAGTACCTGGATGTGCAGTTGAATGACCAACGTAACGTCTGGGAGATGAATTCCGACGGAAGCTACACGCAACGCCGGCCGAAGAACAAAGAAACCGAACGCGGATGCCAGCAGGTCATGATCGACCTCGCGGAGCAGCGCCATCAGGAAGCGAGAAAGAAGAGGTTGATGAGACCGAAGGCTATCGCTCGACGGACCACCGCTTGATCGCTTCGCCATTGAACTTGCATGCTGCATACGGTGGTGTGAAACTTAAGCGATGGATACGTTTCATTGCTGCAATAGGCCGACAAGATGATTGCTGTTGAAGATCTGATCCTGGCGCCAATCGAAGAATTACAGGATATTCATGGAATACAGTTTCCGGAAGAACCCAAGTTTCGCCAGTTCCTGATTACCGGTCCGCCGGGGTCGGGCAAGAGTACGCTTGTAAGCAAGATGCGCGGCTGGCCCTATGAAGGCTATGTTGATCTGTCCATGCCCAATTGGTGGCGGATGCAAGCGCTGACTTTCAGGCCACGCGAGATTCATCTTGGCGCACCGTTCAAGGGGCATGACGAGGCGTTGACGGTATTGGACGATGAATGGCTGAGCGACTATGACACTCTGAAAATGGATTTCAATCGGATCCGGATACCGCCGACAAAAGCCTGGTTTTTAGGAACCGACTGGCGCACCCGTTTTGTATTTGAATTCATTCTTCCGTCAGCTGACCAGATATACAAGGACCGGGTCCAGCGGGCGAAGACCGGTTTGTTTCCGCATGATCGGCTTATTACGCCTGAAATTGTCACGCGTCAGGTTGATTTCTATCGCACCATTGCCTGGTATTTCTGGGCCTCAGGAATGCACGTTTATTTGAGGATTGAGCGGGAAGGGACACCGATGAAGATCATAGAGTGCAAAAACGCGCCAAGCCTATGACCGAGAGCATCGAAGTCGAGACAGTAGGCGAGATGAGCTCTCCAGAGGGAGCGGCGAAGCTTTCGCTGCTCGCTCGATTTCGCAAATTTTTGTCAGGTATTCCAAGCAGCGAGAAGATAACGCTGGATTCTACGCCGCTGACGTTAAGCGCCAATGTGCGGATTGCACGGCGAGCCGAACCTTTCAAGCTGATGCTTGGAACCGCAATCCTGGAATTTCATCCCGATCTCCCCATCACCGGAATTGAGAAGGGCAGTTCGATGGAATGGATTATCCACCCAGGCCGTGCATTCTATGAAACCGTTCCGAAGTTCATCCGAATAAGACCGGGCGAGGCGGTTATTCTGGGACGCTCGGATGAGTTGCAGACCAGGGTGTTCGGATTCGATACCTCGGTAGCTGACCGTCATGTCAAAGTGTTCAATCGCAAGGGAGATCTGATTTTCCAGCCACTGGAACCGGAACTGCCGACCAGTATCTCCGAAATCGACCAGCCAACTGCGGTTTGGAGTGCCCGGCGTGACAACCTGCTGCGACTGCCGGGTGTGTTGGGGTGTGCCTTGGGCCAGTTTGAAAGTGAACAGGCACTCGACATGATCCGCGAGGTCAACGCCATCATTGCCTCCGAGGCGTACCGGTCATTGAACGATGATGGACAACCCGGCGGCATCATCCGGTTCCCGGGTGACATGACCGTGGTGATTATGGGGGATACTCATGCAAGAGCCGACAACGTCCTTCGGGTGATCACAGAGGGTGGCATGTTGGCCGCACTGGAGAGCAAGGAAGCGTGTCTGGTGTTCCTGGGGGATATGGTCCACAGCCAGGAGAGTGATGAACTTGAAGACATGGCCTCGTCTGTTTTCATCCTCGACCTGTTTTGCATGTTGAAGCGGCGTTTTCCGGAGAACGTCTTTTATGTTCACGGCAATCATGAAAGTTTTTCTGCCGATGTGGGCAAGGGCGGGGTGCCGCAGGGGATGCTGTTTCACAGCTATCTCAAAAAGCTGCGCGGAAAAGTTTACGTCAGTGAGGTCGAGAAACTTTTCGATGGCTTGGCATTCGTTGTTCAGGGCGATGATTTCGCAGCCTGTCATGGAGCGCCTGTGCGCACCAAGGTCAATCTCAATGTGTTGATCAATATCCGGCGCTATCCGGGTATCCAGTCCGAACTGGTATGGAACCGGTTGCGCCAGGGAAATCGGCCAACGGGTTATTCAAAAGGAAGTGTGAAGCGATTTCGCCGAACGCTCAATCTCCCCAAACACGCGCCTTTGATTGTCGGTCATACACCGCAATCGGATGAAGACACACTGTGGCTGAATGTTGGCGGTATCGAAGGCCATCACATAGTGTATTCGGCCCATATGCACCGGCTGGCCGCAATGGTTATGTCCAAAGGCCAGGTAACACCGCTGGAATTTGTCCCCGAGGCGACGTTGGCGTTCCTTAACGATACAGTTGCCGCAGAGTTGCAGAAAAAATAGTACTCCCGCGTTTCAGCGGGAGCACAACGGCAGTCGAGATCGCTTGCTGCAATCTTCCACTCAGCCCATAAACATGCCGCGGAGCGTGTAGTAAAACAGGGCAGCCAGCACACCGCCGACCGGCAGGGTTATTATCCAGGACATCACAATGCCGCCGATCACCCGCAAATCAATTGCGCCAATTCCGCGGGCCATGCCGACGCCGACAACGCCACCGACCGCGATATGTGTGGTAGATACGGGCATTCCAGTGCGTGAGGCCAACACAACGGTTATCGCTGCCGCCATGGTTGCACAGAACGCTCGCGTCGGCGTCAATTCAGTGATCTTGGTGCCAATAGTCTGCATCACTTTATAGCCGTAGGTGGCAAGGCCAACCACGATGCCAAAGCCGCCAACCAACAGAATCCATAGCGGCAACTCTGACTTCTGCGTAACTTCGCCGCCTGACTGAACCAGGCTGACAACCGCTGCCATCGGGCCAACGCCGTTGGCGACGTCGTTGGAGCCGTGAGCGAAGGCCATGCCGCACGCTGTGAACAGCATCATCGGGACGAACACCTTCTCCACACTGGCATAGTGGAAATCCTTTTCCGCCTCCTTGTCGACCTTGACCCTGTTGATGAGCACATAGCCGATGACTGCGATACCTAAACCGATCAGCGCAGCGATCGCAAAACTGGCAGGACCACCGAGCTCAATATTGAGGTGCTTCAAGCCTTTGAAAATTGTTACCAGCGATATGATGAAACCGACCAGGAAAACGTACACGGGACCCCAGCGCTTGGCTGCTTCGAAAGGATGCTGTGCGTTAAGGATAAACCTTCGAATACTCAACATCAGGACAAAGGATATTGCGCCGCCAAGAAGCGGCGAGACCACCCAACTGGCAACGATCTGGCTGATCTTGCCCCATTCAACAGCTTCAAGACCGATCGCTGCGATGGCGAAACCGACCACGGCACCGACTATTGAATGCGTCGTTGACACTGGCCAGCCTCGTGACGATGCAATCATCAGCCAGACTGCGGCCGCCAACAGGGCAGCCAGCATGCCAAACAATAATATTTCGGGATTCCCGGTGATTGATGAGGGGTCTATGATCCCCTTGCGGATGGTCGCGGTGACATGTCCGCCGGCAAGTGCTGCGCCTCCGAACTCGAAGACAGCGGCAATGATGATTGCCGTTTTGACCGTAATCGCGCCGGAGCCAACCGACGTGCCCATGACATTTGCCACATCGTTTGCGCCAATCCCCCATGTCATGTAGAGGCCGAAAACTACTGCAAGGACGAGAAACAGCGTGCCATGCGTCTGGATTATTTCCATCTTTTAGTCCTCCAAATCTCAACGCGCCAGCAACAGCCGCAGGCGATTACCAACCTTTTCAGCATAGTCGGCCAGGTCGCCGATCATGATGATCAGGTCGTACCAGAACATGACAGACACAGGCTTCATCTCGTCTTCGCGAGCAAACAGGCTGCGTGCCAGTTCCAGCCCCATCTGGTCGGTGTCGGATTCAATCCTGTTCAATTGCTCGACCATCTCGATCACGGCATCGGACTCGCGCCCGCGGAAACCGGTTTCCACCAGTTCATCGAGGCGATCGATAATTTTTGCCGCGTGATTACAGGCATCGACACATCGCCGTACCAGGGTGAGCAATGGCTCCTGCATGCCCTCGACGACCTCCATCTTACGCTCGACCAGCAGACCGGCAATGTCTTGCGCGGTATCGGCGATCGAGTCCTGAAGATCGAGAACCTCCAGCAGATCGCGCCGGTCGACCGGCATGAACAGCGACTTGGGAAGGTGAGCGCGCAGTTCATTCTTTATGGCATCCGCCTCGTTTTCGAGCTCGAATATCCGCTCCTTGATGGCTTCAACCTTTTCCTGATCTCCTTCGCAAAGTGCTTCGAAAATATGAGTGACCTGCGCGACGCATTTCTTGACTGTTCGCATATGTTCCTGCATCGGCTTGAACGGCGAGCGTCCGAACAAATTCGCAAACGGATTGCTTCCTGCCATTGGCTGTATCTCCCATTTTTCGGCCGTGCTTCCGGTGGTCGGCAACAATGCCAAAGAGCACTAATCGCCTGACATCAATATGAATGAAAACTACTTTTTCTTCCTGGATTTGGATTTGTTTTTCTTCTTATTCTTTTTTTGTTTTTTCTTGGCTTTTTTTGATTTTCCGGAATTGGTTTTGGCCTTCTTCTTGCTCTTTTCGGCCTTGATGCGTTTTGTGTCTTCCGCTGTTGGATTTCCTGCACCATTCAACAGTGACTGGGCGGCGTTGATCAGGATTGCGGCACGCATTTCACCAATTCCGGGTACGGCCGCCAGTTCGGTTGGCGCCGCGTTGGCAATTTCGTCGACGCGTGAAAAGCCCGTCTTGGCACAAGCCTTTGCCAAGGCCGGGCCAATTCCAGTAATTTCGACTATCTCTGGCATGTTGCTATCCTTTACGAATTCAGCCGCACATGCAGGAAACCAAATGAACTGGTCATTCCATGGAACAGCCGTCCGGCTCCGGCCACGTCCGGGACCGTTGCAGCGTCAGGCCTTGTGTGCGGAAATCTCCCCGATATTTAGATGGTTTCGAGCCGACCCATTCTTTGAGGGTCTTGCAATGCTGAAACGGTATGCTGCCGGCACGCGTGTTTCCTTGATGTAGATCAAGCAATGACGAAGGGGCAGTGACAGCCTATGCCAGCATCACGCCCACCTTCCGTCTGAACAGACTTTCGAGGTGTGCGGTTGGGCGGGTTGCAGGCGGTGTCATCAGTTGGATGGCTGGCGCTCAACAGGCACTGTGTTTGCAGAGTCGAAGATCACATCTCCGATCTGGCAATCCGTCGCAATCTGTCGAGTTCCCGGATTTCAATGCACTTGGCATTGATGAGCATGATCACGCCATCGATGTCGAGTTTGCTTATGCAGCGGCTGACAGTTTCAAGCGTCAGGCCCAGGAAGTCGGCAATCTCTTCTCGCGAAAACGGAAAATGCAGCAGCAGGTCATTGGCGCGCCTGGGGGCATGCAAGCAGTGTTCACGCTCTTCGTTCCATAACCACACGAGAAACATTGCAACTTTCTCGACAGCATTTTTCCGGCCCAGTGCCGTGAGCCACTGCCGTGCCTCTTCAAGGTCCAACGTGACCCGCTGCAACAGGTGATGTCCAAGGGTTGGATGGCTTTTGACGATATCGTCGAATTTTTTGCGGTGAAAGCAACACAGTTCCACATCGGTGACACACATTGCATTGTCGTGACTTTGGGTGGAGAACACATCTCCGATGCAATCGGTTTCCGAAAGCAGGCAGACAATCTGCTGACGACCGTCGGGAAGCAATCGGGTCAGCTTGACTACACCAGAAGCGATGATGCCGAACAGATTGCTTGTCTCTCCTTGATGTACGATCTCGGTGCCTGCCTTGAAATGGCGATGGGTCATGATGCCGGCAAGTTCGTCCAGATATAGTCCGCCCAATGCCTGACAAACTGCATGATGGTGGACCGGACAATCAGCACATCGCAAATCCGGCTCTCCAATTGATGCAATAAATGACACCTTGTGCGTCTCCTCTATCGTTCAACAACAGAGCTTAGGTGTTGCCGGCGATGCTCACAAGAAATTATGCCAATTAAAGTTGATGCGTAATCTGCGATGTATCTTGTGCCGGTCGGAGGCCAGGAAAATATATCGATTTTCCAAACTGCAAACCAATGAACAGGCCGTGCACGTGCGCACGTGCAGATAACCGCATGTCATCCAGCAGAGCATTGTCGTCTTGACTTATATCAACGTACGACCGGCCCGATCCACTACAGTCGAGGCTAGATACAATTGTCGCTTCGTTGTTTTCTGCCGGTTTGCGTCCAGGGAATTCAAACAGGATTGCAGCCAGCAGTGAGCGCCGGTGACCCATCGTTGACGTGTGAAGAAGTATGCAAGAGATCCTTTTCAAAGCTGCTGCATACTGGAGCCAGTTCGCTGGATTTTTCTCGGTGGATATGGCGCGCCTGCTCGAGCCGGACATGATCGCGCGCCTGACACTGCAGGTGTTCCTGTTCGGATGTTCAGCGTTTTTTTCGGGCTCCGAAACGGCGCTGTTTTCGCTGTCACGGCTGGATCTGCAGAAACTGCGCCGCGAGCGGCATCCGAAATCGGAGACCCTGCACGCATTGCTCGATGAACCGCGGCGCCTGATCATCTCGATCCTGTGTGGCAATGAACTGGTCAATATCGCGGCCACCATCAACATGGCCGGGATCCTGTTTGCGCTTTACGGCCCGGAGCGGGCCGGGTGGATCAACGTCATCGTGATGTTCCCGCTGCTGTTGTTGTTCGGAGAAGTCACCCCCAAGACGATTGCGGTGAACAATCCCATTCGCATCAGCACCAGCCTTGTTGCCACACCGCTGACCCTGTGGAGCCGTCTCATTACGCCGCTCCGGCGTTTAATCCGCCTGGTGGCAGGTGGCATTACGACGTGGATCGTCGGCGAAGAGCGGGCTCCGGAAAACATCCTGCGGATCGATGAGTTCCGCGCTGTTTTGGAAGATGTTGCCGACGAGGGTGTGCTGGATGCAACCGAGCGCGTGCTAATCGACAATCTCCTGGAAGCCGGGGAAACGGAAATTGTCGAGATCATGACACCGAGAACGCGCATTGATTTTCTGGATGTCGATACGCCCGTGCCCGAGATGATTGAGCAATTCAAGGTATTTCAGCACCCCCGGGTTCCGGTTTGCCGCGGACGGGCAGACAACTTTCTCGGGTTTCTGCATGCCGAAGATGTGCTGAAACTGACCATGGACGGTGCCGACTTCAAAGCAATGCTTCCCGACGAGATCATGCATGCACCGGTCGTTGTGCCACCAACCAAGAATGTCGACGAGATGTTCGATTTCTTCCAGGCAAACAATGCCCGGGCCGCCATTGTGCTGAATGAATTCGGCGGTGTCGAAGGGCTGATCACGATGCGCGACATCATCAAGTTCATCTTCGGTGAAATTTCCGAGAACATTTCAAGCCAGGACTATTATCAGGAACACGATGAGAACGTCTACGAAGTTCCAGGCGACATGAAGCTGACGGACTTCAATGACCTGACCAATTTCGGCATCGAGGATCCGCGCATGACGACGATCGGTGGCGTTGTATTCCGGCATCTCGACCGTCTGCCGTATGCAAAAGATACAGTGGTGGTCGATGGCTATGCAGCAACGGTTCTGGCCATGGAAGGTCATCGCGTGGCCAGTGTGCGTATCGCCAAGAATGTTGATTCACCGGAGGCCATCAAGCCTGCGGAAACGGTGGGGGGCTAATCATGGATCTGCTTCTGGCGGTTTTGCTGATGATTGTGCTGCTGTTGCTGAAAGGGTTTTTCTCGGGCTCCGAAATCGCATTGGTCAACGCCGACAAGATCAAACTTCGCCACGCTGCCAAGCAGGGCAACCGGGGCGCCGAACTGGCAATGAAATTGTTGCAGAAGCCTGAGGTGCTGCTTAGCACGACGCTTGTCGGCACCAACATCTCGACCATCGCGTTGACCACGGTTGGCACATTGCTGATGCTGGATTGGTTTGGTCCGCGCGGCGAACTTTATGCATTCCTTGCCTTCACGCCGCTGTTTCTGGTGGCCGGCGAAGTGGTGCCAAAGAGTGTCTACCAGCAAAAGACGGCGGCACTCACGCCGATCATCATCTTCCCGCTCAGCTGGAGTGCGAAACTGTTCTATCCGGTGATTTTCGTATTCTCGCGGATCGCACGCTTCTGCACCCGACTGGTGGGAGCAGGCAACATGGAACAAACCCTGTTCATCACACGCGAGCAGTTCCGCACCCTCGTTGATGTGGCGGAGCAAAGCGCAGCGCTCAGTGAGACCAACCGCGGCCGTATTCGCCGGGTCATCCGGTTCGCCGATACTACGGTTGCCGAAGCAATGGTTCCAATGGCTCAGGTCATTTCGATAGACAGTGAAAAAATCGGCAAGAAGAGCATGCGCACAGCTATCGAACTGGTGCGCAAGCATGGCTTCAATCGTCTGCCTGTATTCGAACAAAACACCTCCAACATCACCGGCATCATCACCTTGAGTACCTGGGACATGCTGGAGGGTCATTCCAACAGAAAACCGATTTCGGACATGATCAGGCCGGCATTCTACGTCGCCCCCAATCAGACCATCGACAGTCTGCTGCCAGAGCTTCGCCAACGCGAGGATCACATGGCGGTTGTCGTCAATGAGTTTGGCTCGGCCATCGGCATGATTACCATGGAGGACATCATCGAGGAGGTCCTGGGTGAAATAGACGTTGGGTATGATTTTGAGGAGTACCAGCCCAAAAGACGGCACGAGTTCAATGCGATTGGAGATGATATATACTTGATGGATGCCAGCGTTTCCATTTCGGAGGCCAATGAAGTACTCGGGGTCCACCTGCCAGCCAGGGAATTTCACACGCTTGCGGGACTGGTGATGGCGCGGTTGCGGCGAATTCCGTGCGAGGGCGACTATATTGTCGAGCTGGGGTACCGGCTGACTGTTGTTGAGGCAACCGATCGGTCAATAGTGAAACTGCGGGTCGAGCCCAATGCTGTTGCCGAGACCGATACTACCACCGATGAAACGGAGGACACACCGGCTGGGTGATGCTGGATGGGGCCACGTGCCGCCAATTCCAGCAGCCGGTTGAAGCGATATTGATTTAGCCAGATTTCGGCCCGCCAAGGAGGATGCAAAAATGTCAAAGAAGCACAAACACCAGGACAAGGCGGCCAAGCCAAAGGGTGAAAAAGCCGATAAAAATGATGAATCGACACATCAGCAAGCCGAACTCCTGGGGTCGGATATAAAGGTGGACAAGGGCAAAATTCCCAACAGGCTATACGAGGCCGATCTGGCTGAATTGCAAATCGAGCTGGTCAAGTTACAGGAGTGGGTGAAAGACCAGGGGCTCAAGGTGGTTGTGCTGTTCGAAGGTCGCGACGCGGCCGGAAAGGGCGGAACCATCAAGCGCATTACCGAACCGTTGAATCCACGTATCTGCCGTGTGGTGGCGCTGGGGACCCCGACGGAGCGCGAAAAGGAACAGTGGTATTTTCAGCGTTATGTTGCACATCTGCCGACCGCCGGAGAAATCGTGTTGTTCGACCGCAGCTGGTATAATCGTGCCGGGGTCGAACATGTCATGGGGTTCTGCACGGATGCGGAGTACGAGGAATTCATGCGCTCGTGCCCGGAGTTCGAGCGCATGCTGGTGCGGTCGGGGATCAAGCTCATCAAGTACTGGTTCTCGGTCAGTGATCAAGAACAGGAAAACCGTTTTCAGAGCCGTATTACCAATCCGACGAAACGTTGGAAGTTAAGCCCCATGGACCTTGAATCCCGGCGGCGCTGGGTCGAGTACTCCAAGGCCAAGGACGCCATGTTCATGCACACCGACATCAAGCAGGCACCGTGGTATGTGGTCGAAGCGGACATCAAGAAACGCGCCCGCCTGAACTGCATCAGGCACTTCCTCAGTATGATACCCTATGAGGATTTGACTCCCGAACCGATCGAGTTGCCGCCGCGGGCTGAAGACGTCAGTTATGTGCGTCCGCCCATGGAAGACCAAAACCTCGTCCCGGACAACTACGAGGAGGCAGACAAGTAATTCAACAGGCGTTGACGGCACAAACCTGCCTGAAGCGGGCAGGGGGCTTCAACTGGTGCTGTCACATTGATCACATGAGCTTTGGATAACAGGATTTTGCACAAATGTCGCAGCAGCAGATCGAAGCATTTAAGACCCTTATGCAGCCGGTCATCGAAACTATCGCACAGACCGGTATCACTGCGGACCTTGAAGACAAGCTGAATACCGCTTTCCCGCCAGGCGCGGAACTGTTTCGCACTGTCGAACTTGCCTGTCATGATGCCATCGACGCGGGCTGGATGTGCAGCCAGGGAGGGCAAGGCCGCCGCTTCGGGCGGGTCGTCGAACCATCGAGCGATACCCATGATCTCAGTATCGACGTTGTTGATCTCACAGATATCGCCGGACCCCATCACCGTCATCCGACGGGAGAGGTCTGCATGGTGATGCCAATCACGAAAGCTGCCAGGTTCGACGGGCATGGGGCAGGCTGGTGTGTGAACCTGCCCGGTACTGCCCATCATCCGACGGTGAGCGGTGGTCGTGCGCTGGTGCTTTATCTTCTGCCTGAAGGCAGGATCGAGTTTACGGCTCAGCTTCAGTGACCCGGCCGCCCTTATATGCCAGGGCGAACATTACCAGTGTGTGCCCGGTCTGTCAGCCATGCGGCACTGTCGAGCACGTGCGCCTCACTATTCCTGCACTTCAGTATCGAGCGTCTGCAGATATGTGAGCAGGTCGGTCGCTCGCGATTGCGGCAAGAACCGCAGGGAAAGCATGTCAGCACCTGGTACGCCATTTTTGATCTTGTGAAGCGCTTGAGCCGGTCTGTTTATTGCGACCCAGCCCAGTGCCGGTCTGTCACCAGGTTCTCCTTGAATGTAGGCCTTGCCATCCTTTTGGTGACACGACACACAAGCGCCCTCAAAGATGTCCCTGCCGCGTTTGGGGGAACCCGTTGCCTTTCCGTCGGAAAGTACTTCTTTAATATCGTGCTGTCCCACGCTTATGAACACCGACAACGCCTCTACCTGTTGCGGCTCCAATAATTTGACGATTTCCTGGTGCCTTCCGGATCTCAAGATCGCGGTGATTTCCTGAACAGGTTTTCCAACACTGTTGCGAAGGCTGACAAAAAGCGGAGATGATACCTGTTGGCCCAAATGACCATCGGCCCCGCTATAATCCCAGCCGTGACATGCCACGCACCTCCATGTATCCGCGGCAGGCACATCTATCTCCTTGGGATAATCCGGATAGAGCTGTGAAGGTGGCTTTCTTTCGCTTTGAAGCCAGTGATTGTCGTAAAGTTTTCCACCAAGGCTGATCAGCGACTGCCTGCCAACGTAGTCATCATCAGCAACAGCAGCGGTTGTGAAGAGCAAAAGTGTGCCAACAAAAATGACTATGTGTTTCATCGACGTCTCCAGCCATAAAGGGGTGGTTTGCATGGACTGACCAAACTTGTTGGATGCAGGCATGAAATAGATATCAGCTACTTCACCTGAAGGCTGTCTAGATGCAACAGCAACTCGAGTTCAATCGTGCGGGCAACATACTGATCGTAGTCTCTGCTCAATGATTCACCCCATACAGGCATCTCCCGGCTGCCATGCGCCTCGATCATGTTCCTCCCATCGATCATCTCCAGCACGCGAAGAAATGGAAAATGGCCGCCATTATTCTTTACCAGCAAGGTCAGGTTGGGTGGTGGCGTCTTGAGCATGCGCCACATTGGACCGTTCCCGCGCCCGTTCTCACCATGACAGACCGCGCAAAGCCGATAGTATTCATCTGCTCCGGAAATCTCGCCCGCCTCCGCAGCATTCTCCGGTTCATAGGTCGTTTCCGTTTCCGCCTCATCCACCGTTGGCGAGGTCATCTTCGGCTCAGCTTGCTGGGCTGCCTGTGTCGGTGAGAACGCCATCAAGACCAGGGCGCAGACAGTCACTATGCAAAATTCACGCTTCATCAAATTGTCTTCCTGACCTAACCTGGATATCTCCAATTGAGTGAGTTGATAGTCCTCACTCTCCAGTCAGTCGGAATATGACTGGCCAATTCGGATTCTGTCCTTGACGTCGATCAAGCTGGCCTCGGCAGGCATCCGCGTGCCCGTCGCGGTTGGAGACCTCCTGATCATCCGCGGCGTCAACGAGTCCGGTGGATTTGCCATGGCACTGCCTGACGATGAGGTCATGGCGACACGCGATGCCATAGCAAAACAGGAAGGGCTGTTGTTGTGTCCGGAAGGTGCCGCTACGGCGGCGGCCTACAAACGGGCCCTGGCAGAGGGCAAGATCTCGGTGGACGACACCGCGGTGCTGTTCAACTGCGCGACCGGCCTCAAATACCCAATGGCGCCCGTCGACAATCATCTCGATAAAAATGAACCGGTGGACTATAGCAGTTTCGGCCCCAGGTGAGGCTGGTACGCCTCCCGTAACGGGCAGTTGTCCGACATAGGGCCCGTGGCGGCAACCTCAGGCAGAGCGCGCTGGCAGCCGTTGTCGTAAGGCCTCGGATACCGTCATTGTCATAGTATCCGGCTTGAGTCATTGATGATCAACCTTCGCAGGCGCTTGTTCAGGATTTGAGTCATCGGTATCGTAAAATTTATTTAGTTCAATGGGTTACGTCTGGTCACTCAAACGTTGAGTCAAGCGTTTGGATACAGGTGCCGCGTGAGGGCGCCTTACATGCGCGGCTTGATCAATTCCCTCCGGTGGTGGTTTGCTTCTTGCTCGTTGTGGTGCGGGATTTTTTCACAATCGGTCTGACGCGAATGCGCATGCCGCGACCTTGCGGATGGTCGATCTCGAAAGCATTGGTTTTGCGAATGAGATCGCTGAGTTTACGGGACCCAAACGTTCTGGGGTCGAAATCGGAAGACAGGTTGGAAAGCTGCTTTCCGACCTCGCCAAGCAAGACCCAACCATCCTCTGTCTCGATCTGTTCGATGGCTTTCTTGATGGTCGGTGTTGCCGCACTGGGCGGCTGAAGTGGGTTGGCTGCCGGTTCCTGCTCATCGTCGCTGGTTGTCGCACCAGGCAACAGGTTTTCCGTGTAGATGAACCTTCGGCAGGCCTGGCGAAAACTCTCCGGCGTTTTCTGCTCGCCGAAACCAAACACATCAACGCCCTGTTCCCTGATGCGAGATGCAAGGCGAGTGAAATCACTGTCGGAAGACACCAGGCAGAAGCCGGCAAACCGGCCGCTGTGCAACAGGTCCATTGCATCTATGACCAGCGTGATGTCGGAGGCGTTCTTGCCGGTCGTGTAGGCAAATTGCTGGTGAGGAATTATGGCGTGTTTTGACAGTTGATCCGCCCAGCCTTTCGAGCGGCCGCTCGAAAAGTCGCCATAGATGCGCCGGACGCTGGCTTCGCCTATCTTGGCGATTTCCTCAAACAGTCCATCGGCGATTCTGGCGGACGCATTGTCAGCATCTATCAGAACGGCGAGACGGGGGGATTGCGGTTCAACCAATTTCACACCTCTTGTTCATGCTCCTGTCCGCTGGATAGTGCGCGAAGCGGCCGCACTGCACAATCAAAAGCATTTGCTAAATGTCATCCAGTGGGAAAATGGGACGGCGAACATTCCTGTAAGGCATGCTGTTGTAGTGCGGTGTGCACAGTGCACCGCTGTCGCACACAATAACCTCACCTGCTATCGGTTCAAAAGCGGCGCGGAAATGCTGCATGGACTTGATCGCTACAACACGCATCTGCTGCGGATCGATGCCGAATGTCCTGAATTGCTGGAGGTCAAGCATTTGCCGGGCCAGTGTTGTGACCAGGATGTCGATATCGTCGACGCGAATGACGGCGCATGGACCAAAACTGTCACTCAAACCGCCCGTCATCGGGCCGTCACCGACGAACTCACCATCCCAGAGCGAGAGCAACCTGGCTGCAACGGCTAGCGGGCCACCGCCAAATTCGGGATTGGTTTTGCCTCCAAGGGAGATCAGGGAGGTCTCACCGATGGACATTGCTTGAAGTTGCTCGACCGCTCCGGCATCAACCATCGGTCCAAAACAGGCATGGGTTACGTTCGTGTCCAGCAGGGCTTTCAGCAACGCGGTGGAATCGCCGTAGGCGCCGGCGCCGGGATTGTCGGCGTAGTCGGCAATGATGAGCGGTTTGTCCTGGCCGTCGTAAGCTGTGGCGTGAGTTGCGGCCTCTTCCACCGTCCAATAGCGGTTGAGGACATTTTCACGGCTGTCCCACATGTCATCGGCAATCGCCTGGGCAAACTGAGTGTGTGCCTCGAAGTCGCCCTGACCGGTCACCAGGACAGTGGGCCCGACTTCGGTGATATCAGCGCTTGCAAAACCTGCATTGATGCTTACTGCGAACACGTCATCCAAGGCTTCATAGGCGTGCGCGCTTTCGATGCGGGTAATCATGGGGCCAATATCCGTGCGCCCGCCATTGACCTCTTCCAGCATGGGTGTGCGCGCCAAAACCGTGCGCGGCGTTATCTCGCGCACCATGGTGCGGTGCAGAATGTCGCCGGCCTGGCGTGCGATATGGCGCATGTCCACATGGGGATAGGTTTTGAACGACATTATGATGTCGGCCAGGTCCACCATCTGTTGTGTGACATTGGCATGAGGATCAAGCGTAATGGCGATTGGCACTGACCGGTCGATGACCTTTCGAATGCGGCGCAGCAACTCGCCTTCGCCATCCTCGCAAAAATCCGCAACCATGGCGCCATGCAGCGCGATCAGGATTCCGTCAAACTCACCATCAGAAGCCCGCCCGACGATCGGATCACAGAACCAGTTGAACGCTGCACGTTTCACATAGCCGCTTGGCCCGGCGGCGACGCTCAAAACGTGCGTGATGTCCCAATCGTGGGCGCGTCCGGCATCCAGAAACCCGGCCAGTTCAGTGTTGGCACTGCCGCGTTCCTTCAATGCCGCTTCGCCGCGCAGGAAGAAGCGGTTGTGAAATGCGTCCTCGTCGGTCTGCCGCGCGCTGAAGGTGTTGGTTTCGTGCGACACTTCCGCCGTGAGAACTCTGAATGCCATTTTTGTAAACGCCGTATGTTGGAAAGCTAAAGCGGATGATGACAGGCAACAGGATGGCCGCCATCAGAACTGAGAACCGGCAGATCGGTTGAACACTTGCCGGTTGCCGAAGGACAGCGCGCAGCAAATGCGCACCCGGGCGGCAGGTCAAACGGGCTTGGCACTTCACCGGCCAGGGGCTCGATTGTACGGCGCAAGCCGGGGTCGGGGTCGAACGTGCTGTCGAGCAGTGTGCGGGTATAGGGATGACGCGCGGCTGCTTCGGTATCCGGCAGCACCTCGACCACCCGTCCGAGATACATAACCAGAACTTCGTCACAGAAATACTTCACCAGAGACAAATCGTGCGAGATGAAAATATAGGTCAGGTTCAACTCGTCGCGAAGTCTTTCCAGCAAGCTGATGATCTGTGCCTGGACCGATACGTCGAGAGATGCGGTCGGCTCATCCAGCACCAGCAGGGCGGGATTAAGCGCTAGTGCGCGGGCAATCCCGACCCGCTGCTTCTGGCCACCGGACAGTTGATGCGGATAGGAGCTGGCGAGGTGTTCGCTCAATCCCACCATGTCCAGAAGCTCCGCAGTCTTTGTGTCTTCTTCTTTTGCAGTGTAGCGATGCCCCTGGATATCGAACGGTTCTGTGACCGCGTCGCGGATCGTATAGCGCGGATCGATGGCCGAATAAGGATCCTGGAAAACCATCTGCATGCGCGCCCGCAAAGCGCGCATCGGCTTGGGTTTCTGCGCCAGAAGATCAAGGTCTTCAAACTGAACGCTGCCGCTTGTCGGCTCGATCAAACGCAGGATGAGCCTCGCAAGGGTGGACTTGCCGCATCCCGATTCGCCAACAACGCCGACAACCCGCCCGACACTGACTGAAAACGAGACATCATTGACAGCGTGCATGGATCGAACCGGACGGAACGGCCCGCCACCCGAGATGAACTTTTTGGAGAGGTTCCCGACCTCCAGGAGTGTGGTCATTGTGCTGTTCCCAAAGCAAAGTGACAGGCGGCAGCACGGCTGCCGGCGGTTTCGAAAACCGGCACGGTTTCCTTGCAGATATCCTCGGCCAGCGCGCAACGCGGATGAAACCGGCAGCCGGAAGGATACTGCGCAACACCCGGCACCGTGCCTTCAATGCCCTTAAGGCGCACTGTTTCCGACAGCCCATGCGGGATGCAGCCAATCAGGGCCTTGGTGTAGGGGTGGCTTGGACTGTTGAAGATGTCGTGGACGCCGCCACGCTCAATCGCCGTGCCGGCATACATGACCATGACCTTGTCGCAGGTCTGGGCCACCACGCTCATGTCATGGGTGATCAGCACCAGGCTCAGATTGCGCTGTTTGACCAGGTCGCCGAGCAGTCTGATGATCTGTGCCTGAACGGTTACATCCAGCGCCGTTGTCGGCTCGTCGGCAATCAGCAGGTCCGGGTCGGCTGCCAGCGCCATCGCAATGACAATACGCTGCTTCATGCCGCCCGACATCTGATGCGGATACAGATGGTAGATCGATGCCGGCTCGGGAATGCGCAGATCGCCGAGCAGCTCGATGGTGCGTGCTTTTGCCTGGGCCTTGTCGTGGTCAAGGTGAAGCCGGGAGACGTCGTCGACCTGCGGGCCGATTTTCTTGAGCGGGTCGAGCGAGGTCATCGGGTTCTGGGTAATCAGGCCAATACGCCCGCCGCGCAGTTTGCGATATTGGTTTTCGGAGATACTGGTCAGCTCGATCCCGTCGAACTCAATCGTGCCATGGTCAACCTGGCCGCCGATCAGCGGCAGCAGGCCCATGACACTCATTGCGGTCAGCGACTTGCCTGAACCGGACTCGCCCACAATGCCGATGATCTCGCCCCGCTCCAGTTCGAACGATACGCCGGACAGGGGATAGATGTTTGCAATGGAAACGCCGAGGTCCTGGACACGAAGCATGCTCATGAGCGCACCCGATCGCGAATATCAAGCGCGCGAACCAGTTCGTCACCGAACAGATTGACCGCGATCACGGTGATGGCAACTGCGACGCCGGGATAGATGATCACCCAGGGGGCAATGAACAATTGTGCCGTGCCGCTGCTCATCATGGCGCCCCAGCTTGGCGTTGGCGGTTGTGCACCGAGGCCAAAGAACCCCAGCGTCGCTTCGAGCACAATGCCGTCACCAACAGCCAGCATGCCCACCACGATTACCGGGGCCAGGGCATTTGGCAGCAGGTGCCGCAATACGACATGGGCCGGGGTTGCGCCCAGATTGATTGTGGCTTCCACAAAAGTTTCGTTCTTGAGGCGGACAATCTGTGCCCGGGTCAGCCGTGTGAATTGTGCAAGATAAGCGATTGCGATGGCAAAAGTCGTGCTGGTCAGGCCAGGGCCTATGATTGCCACGAAAATCAGTGCGATCAGGATATCGGGAAACGACCAGGTAAGATCGACGACGGTCATGACGATACGCTCAAACATGCCACCGAAGTAACCGGCGGCAGCGCCGAGCAACATGCCGACACTGACGGAAATCCCGATGGCCGTGGCGCTGACCGACAGGGAGGTGCGGGCGCCATATACAACGCGGGAAAACACATCACGGCCAAATTCGTCGGTGCCCATGATGTGCGGCCAGCCGGGTGCGGCGTTGGCGTTGGCAAGGTTTTGCGTCGCCACATCAAACGGCGTGATCCATGGTGCGAAGAACGCTACCAGCAAGAGCAGGATCAGAAAACCGCCGGCGATCATGCCTATGGCCGATGAGAATGCACGCAACGCTGCAAAACCGGAAAGCCTGTTCAAAATTGCAGATGTCATTTTGTGGCCTCGCGAATACGTGGATCCATGGCGGCTTGCGCGATGTCCCCGATAAGAGTTCCAATCATGACGGCCAGGGCCAGCATCAAAAGGCTGCCCTGAACAACCGGATAGTCTCGCTGTCCCAGCGCACGGATAAGCAGGCTGCCCAGACCCGACCGGCCAAATACAAACTCAACCGTGACCGCACCCCCCAAAATCCAGCCAATGCGCAATGCAAGAATGGTCACCACCGGCAAAAGCGCATGGGGGATGAGATGCCTGAACAAGATCGCGGTTCGCGACAGGCCCTTGGCATGCAGCAGGGTGATGAAATCCTGCTTGCCAACCTCCAGCAGTGCAACGCGTGTGACGCGGGCGACAAGTGCAATGCCGCCAAAGCCGATGGTCAGGACAGGCAGAACAAGAGCTGTCCAGTCGCGGGCGCCCGATACGGGAAACCAGCCAAGATTTACGGCGAACAGGAGGATCATCAGCAGCGCAAGCCAGAAACCGGGCACCGTTGAGCCCAGCAGGATAAAGCCCTTGACCAGTTGTTCGCCCCAGGTATTGCGCGATGCCCAGGCAACGATGCCCAGAATGATGCCGACGATGGAGGAGAACAGAAAAGCCAGCCCGCCCAGTTGCAAACTGTAGGGAAGGTTTTGCGCAATCAGATCGGCGACCGGGCGGCGCAGCACAATGGCCTGGCCGAAATCACCGGTCATGACCTGGCCGATCCAGAGAAAGTACTGAGCGATCAATGACCGGTCCAAACCGTATTTGGCGGACAGGGCGATACGGTCTTCCGGCGATGACCCGACACGAATGAGATTGTCGATCGGGTCACCGGGTAACAGATGGACGATCAGGAAAATGACGACCGATATGGCGAGAGAGACCGGAATGATCATCAATAATCGCTGTAAGGAATATTTCAAGATCATGTCCGGCTCCCGGAATTATCCGCTTGGTCGCAAGGTGCTTTTGTCCCTATTTCACCACGTCGATATCAACGAAGGTCTGTGAGCGGAAACGTGGTCCGCGCACTTTTTCCGGCACTGTCACCGTGTCTTTGTTGAAGGCGATGTTTTGTGCAGGCTGATACAGGGGTACGAACAAATGGCTGGACAAGATATGCTCGTGATAGGCCTTGAAATTGGCGACCCGTTCAGCCGACGTGGTTGACTTGGTCATTGCCGTGTCCTTGAGCATCTCGGATTTCTCATCTGTCCACATGGACACGTTGGGATAGCCGACACGGGTGCCGGAAAAGAACCATTCCAGAATGTCCGCATTGTTCCAGTCATAACTGCGAACGGCCAATTGATGAGCGTTCTTCTTGTATTCGTCGCGGATTGTGCTGGAGTCAAAAACGGTGATTACCGCATCCATGCCAACATCCTTAAGCTGTGCCTGGACCACCTGTGTCAGCCGCTTCAGGTCGGAATCGTTCTGGGTGAACAACTTGACCTGCAAGGGCACGCCGTCTTTCATGCGCACACCGCCATCACCCATCGCCCATCCGGCCTTGTCAAGAAGTCCATTCGCCTTGGCGGAATCGAAGCTGACAAGCAGCTCTTTTTTCACGTCACCAGCCGGCAGGGTGTCGATCAGGAAGTGGTTTGCCTCAGAGCCAACACCCTTGTAGACATTTTCCAGAATGGATTTCTGATTGACAGCCAGTGCCGTGGCCTGACGCACCTTGATATCGTCAAACGGTGCTGAAGTGGTGTTGATCGGCATATAGCTGATGCCGGTACCTGCCATGGTGATGACACCGACATTTTTTTCTGCTTTCAAAATCGACAGAAAGTCGGTTGGCACGCCCAAAAGCAGATCAATGCCACCGGTCTTCAACTCCAGAAAGGCAGTGGACTGGTCGGGGATTTCCCGGAACGTGACCGATTCCAGATGTGCAGCGCCCTGATTGGACGACAAGTCTGACGCCCACGCATAGTCATCGTTTCGGGTAACAACTGTTTCAAGGCCAATTTCAAAGCTGGTGAGCTTGAACGGACCCGTACCGATTGCAGTAGTTACACCGTATTCCTCACCAAGGCTGTCATATGATTTCTGGCCTGGAACGCCCATGAAAGTGCTGGCGAGATTGTAGAGCAGGTTTGGCTCCGGCCGTTCCATGACGAATTTTACGGTCAGCGGATCAATGACTTCGACGCTCTTGATGGCGGCGACCAGAAAGGCATTCTCGGTATCCTTGAAATCGGGAATCCATGACACGATGGTGTCTGCGTTAAACACTTCGCCGTCGTGGAACTTGACGCCGTCACGCAATTTGAAGGTCCAGGACATGCCGTCGGCGCTCTCTGTCCAGGAAGTCGCAAGATGGGGATGGAACGACTGGTCGGCATCCTGCTCAACCAGGCGGTCATAAATGAGGGATGTTGCCGTGTTCAGCTTGCTCGAGCGGATCGGGTCATAGGACGTCGCGCCCAGTTCGCCGGATGGTAGGGCTACTGTCGCCTTGCCGGCCATGGCAATGGATGAAAAACCCATGGTAACGATACTGGCCGACAGTAGTGCTGATGAGGATAAAAGGCGTAGTTTCTTCAGATGTCGCATTACAATATTCCTTATAGTTATGTTTTTTG
>Ga0316187_10000936_pt1 | contig 24315 bp, 18 predicted proteins | sample CroRivburrow1_MG_FD_204927 | JGI IMG/M metagenome (GOLD analysis project Ga0316187, IMG submission 204927) | Coastal sediment microbial communities from Maine, United States - Cross River worm burrow 1 | ecosystem: Environmental > Aquatic > Marine > Coastal > Sediment | place: USA: Maine...
ATGAAACGGCCGAAGAAATGGCCGATGAAATCGCCGAATGGGCACGCAGTGGTTTGCTGAATATTGTCGGCGGCTGTTGCGGCACATCACCCGATCATATTCGAGCGATCGCGGCGGCAGTTGATGGTATCACGCCGCGTTCCCGGCCAGAGGTTGAGGTGCAGTGCCGACTCTGTGGTCTGGAGCCTTTGAATATCAGTGATACCTCCTTGTTTGTTAATGTCGGCGAAAGAACCAATGTAACCGGTTCGGCACGTTTCAAACGTCTGATTATTGAAGGTGATTATGAAACGGCCCTCGATGTCGCGCGGCAGCAGGTTGATAACGGTGCCCAGATTATTGATGTCAATATGGATGAAGGCATGCTTGATGGAGTGCAGGCCATGCAAACCTTCCTTAACCTGATTGCATCGGAACCTGATATTTCCCGGGTGCCGGTCATGATCGATTCCTCGAAGTGGCCGGTGATCGAAGCCGGGCTCAAATGTGTGCAGGGCAAGGCTGTGGTGAATTCGATCAGTCTCAAGGAGGGTGAGGCGGCCTTTGTTAATCAGGCGCAGCTGGTACGTCGTTATGGCGCCGCCGTTATAGTGATGGCCTTTGACGAGGTGGGTCAGGCCGATACCCAGGCACGCAAGGTCGAGATTTGTAGTCGTGCTTATAAGATACTGGTTGAGCAACTAGGATTCCCGGCGGAAGACATTATCTTTGATCCTAATATCTTTGCCGTTGCCACGGGTATTGAAGAACATAATAACTACGCGGTCGATTTTATTGAGGCTACGCGCGAGATCAAGCAGGCCTTGCCTCACGCCATGGTCTCGGGTGGTGTCAGTAATGTCTCTTTTTCCTTTCGCGGGAATGAGCCGGTACGTGAGGCGATCCACTCGGTGTTTTTATATCATGCGGTCGCTGCCGGTATGGATATGGGTATTGTGAATGCCGGTCAGCTCGCCGTTTATGATGAACTGCCTGAAGAGCTGCGCGAAAAAGTTGAAGACGTGATTCTGAACCGGCGTGATGATGCCACAGAGCGATTGCTGGATATTGCCGAACAATACCGTGGTGATGGCACTAGCAGTGGCCGGGTAGAAGACCTGTCCTGGCGTGAACAAACGGTTGCCAAACGCCTGGAGCATGCCCTGGTCAAGGGTATTGATCAATATGTCGAGGAGGATACCGAAGCGGCGCGATTACAATTTGATCAGCCTATCGAGGTTATTGAAGGCCCGCTCATGGCGGGGATGAATGTTGTGGGTGATCTGTTTGGTGCCGGCAAGATGTTTCTGCCCCAGGTCGTCAAGAGTGCCCGGGTTATGAAAAAGGCCGTAGCTCATCTGATGCCGTATATTGAGGCGAGTAAACAGGCGGGTGCCTCTTCGAGCCAGGGCAAGATTCTGATGGCGACTGTTAAGGGTGATGTGCATGATATTGGCAAGAATATCGTGGGTGTGGTGTTGCAATGTAATAATTTCGAGGTTGTAGATCTGGGGGTGATGGTTCCGGCGGCCAGAATACTTGAGGTGGCGGCCCAGGAACAGGTGGATATCATTGGTCTGAGCGGGCTGATTACACCATCGCTGGATGAAATGGTGCATATTTCCAGAGAGATGAAACGTCTTGGTTTGACAATGCCGGTGATGGTGGGTGGTGCCACAACCTCCAAGGCCCATACGGCTGTCAAGATAGAGCCTGTCTGTGATCATCCAGTGGTCTGGGTCAAGGATGCCTCACGTGCCGTAGGTGTGGCGCAGAGTTTAATCAGTGACAATAAGCGAGATAGTTTTATTGCGGCATTGCGGCAGGAATACGGGCAGGTGCGTGAGCGGCATGCCGATCGTCGCAATCAGGACAAATGGCTGACGCTGGAACAGGCGCGCGCCAACCGTGTTGTTGTCGACTGGAAGAATAGTGCTATTCAGACACCTGCCAATCCGGGTGTTCATGTGCTTGATGATTATCCGCTGGCTGAATTGGTGGACTACATCGACTGGACACCTTTTTTTCATACCTGGGAATTAAAAGGCAGTTATCCCCGGATTTTTGAGGATGCCGAAAAGGGGGTTGAGGCGCGACGTTTGTTTGATGATGCTCAGGAGATGCTGGGCACTATTATCCGCGAGCAATGGCTCAAGGCCCGGGTTGTTTATGGATTGTTCCCGGCCAATTCGGTAATGGATGATATTGAGGTCTACGAAGATGATTCGCGTACTGCGGTTCAGACAACATTACATCATCTGCGGCAGCAGCAGCAACGTCCGGATGGCAAACCCAATCAGTGTCTGAGTGATTTTATAGCGTCCAGTGATAGTGGTGTTGCGGATTATATAGGCGCCTTTGCAGTGACAGCCGGACTTGGTATTGATGCGCATGTGACTGCGTTTGAACAGGCTCATGATGATTATCGTAGTATTATGCTCAAGGCGCTGGCTGATCGTCTGGCCGAAGCGCTGGCAGAGCGGATGCATGAACGCGTACGCAAAGAGTTCTGGGGTTATGCGCAGGATGAATCATTGGCCCGGGATGAGCTGATCAGAGAAGGTTATCAGGGCATCAGGCCGGCAGCCGGCTATCCTGCCTGTCCCGACCATACTGAAAAGGCCCTGCTATGGCAGTTGCTGGATGCAGCGCATAGTGGAATTACTCTGACCGAGAGTTATGCCATGACACCCGCAGCGTCGGTTAGTGGTTGGTATTTTGCTAACCCCGAGGCACGGTATTTTGCCGTGGGCAAGGTTAATCGTGATCAGGTTGAGGATTACGCCCGGCGTAAAGGCATGACATTGGCCGAGGCAGAACGCTGGTTGGCACCTAATCTGGGCTATGAGCCTGATAGTGATCAATAGGGGGCAGAACTAGGACTTAAGGCCTAAACATATACACTTAAGCCCCTGGCACTAAGTCCTGATTTTAGCCGTTCGGAGTATTCTTTTTGCAATCCTTGGTGTCAGCCGATGGGGATCTGCCGACCAGGATCGGTGGTTGACGGTCATCCATGTTCATTTGCACGATCTGGAATGAGTTAATGCTCTGGTTGGCTAGTTCTGAAGCGTGTTGCTCTGCGGCTTCCTTGCTGGAGTGTATTCCCACCAGATAGACCTTTTGTTCCGGTTCGCTAGTGTTGCCCATGATAACTACCCAAGTTTTCATAATATACTCCTGACTGTTAGCTAAAATTTTATGCACCAGCAATGTCTGGCAAAGTTGCAGTTCCCTTCATCTGCTGGCCCGTCATCATTTGCAGATGGTGTGATGCAAATGGGCGCGGCCCAACTCTGGCAAGGTCCAGACCAAGTCACCATGGCGGTGACAGTGTGTGGCCCTGTCTCCCGGCCAATGCTTGAATCTTCGAGCTTATTGCTGCCATGTAAACTATGAAAGGGTTTGGTGAGTTTGTCAATGAACTGCATGTCGAAGCCGGTTTTAACCTGGGGGCAGCGATATCTACCGTGAATTGATTTTATCAGAATGGTTTGCTGGCAGGGTCGGCAGGAATAATATATGAGGCAGAACGTATGTCAGGATGGAAGATGATACACGGAGCTTTTTATCCATTTAGAAACTTCATTTGGAAAATTTCTAGGGTTGATCGGTTTTTGGATATAACCATCGCAGCCGCAGTGCATGATTTCATCATTGTCACTGAACATGGTATTGCCGGTCAGGGTGACTATCGTGGGTGAGTTTTCCTTAGCTTTAATGATTTTTGTGGCTTGCAGGCCATCCATGATGGGCATTTGAATGTCCATAAGCATCAGATCGAGAGGTCTTTTGCTGGCAATATCTACGGCCTCCTGGCCATTGTGAGCCTCAATCACCTTGTGATTGCACCTCTCGAGCAGAAACCGTGCCAGATCAACGTTCTGGGGGTTGTCGTCGACAACCAATATTGTTCCCATGAGTTATTCCTTATTTATGTCATTGGTATGGGGCATGGTCGCATTATTCTGATAGTTGCTGTGTGTCGTTATGATTTCCAAAGATGGTTTCTGGGTGCTCCAGCTCCACTGGCAGTTTTAATGTGAAGTGGGAGCCCTTGCCATAGATGCTGTTAACAGAGATATCACCCACCATCAGTCGGGCATATTGTTTGCTGATAGTCAAACCCAGGCCGGTGCCAGGGTGTGTGCGGGAGGTGCTGGTGTCGGCCTGGGAAAACGCCTCGAAGATTTTTTTTATGTCGGTTTCATGAATGCCCTGGCCGGTATCGATGACATCAAAATAAACATATTTTTCCAGCTGGTAACATCTAATCCGGATATTTCCATGGGGAGTAAATTTAATGGCATTAGAGGTCAGGTTGAGTATGATCTGTTTGAGCTTGGCCTCGTCAGTATGGATAGTATCAGGGCAATCCTTTAAGTCGATATCGAGAGTCAGACCCTTGTCCTGTGCCAGAGGTGTAATCATGTTGCAGATGTCTGATAACAGTGTCTTTGGACTGAACAGGGTGGCAAAAACTTCGGTCTTGTTGGTCTCGACTTTGGAAAGGTCGAGAATGTCATTAATTAAACTCAGAAGATGTTTGGCGCTATCGTCAACAATGGTTAGTTGTTTTTTCTGTTCGGCGTTGATTTCACCAGCCAGGCCATCTTTGATAATACCGGTAAAGCCAATAATGGAGTTGAGCGGGGTTCTGAGCTCGTGACTGATGTTGGCGAGAAATTCTGATTTAACCTTGGTGGCATGTAGGGCCTGGTCGCGCGCACGAACCAACTCCCGGGTTCGTTCCCAGACACGCAGTTCGAGATTACTCCTTTGTTTTTCCAGTTCCAGTTCGATTTCCTTGCGACCGGAGATGTCGAGGACAATGCCCTGAAAGTGGCTGATATTGCCTTTTTCGTCACGCCGTACCCAGGTCTGGACATCGGTCCAGTGAGTGTTTCCGGCTTTATCGAGAATGCGATATTGCTGTTTTAATTCATTGGAGTTATTTTGACTGAACTCGTTTATTTCATTTTCGATCAGTTCCCGATCATCAGGATGTATGATGTCACCGAAGGTGATTGGGCCGTTACAAAAATCGTCGGCGCAATAACCGAATTGGCTGACATTTTCTGAAACATATTCTACGGGCCAGCCCGGACCATTGCGCCATAAAAATGCGATCGATGAGCTATGGTTGATGATGGTATTAAGCTCACGTAGGGTCTGCTGTGCCTGTTTGATATCGGTTATGTCGCTGATAATCCCGTTCCAGACGGTGCTGCCATCGTCGTGTCGGCGTGGCTGAGATGAGCCATGAATCCATAGGGTGTTGTTGTTGCGCTGATTGATACCGCGTCCTTCCCAGTCCCAGCGGCTCAGGTTGTGTTTTGATTCCATGATGCTCGTATTTAATGTATCGATATCATCCGGGTGGATTGCGTTAACCCAGGTTTGGGCATCGGCCATAGCTGCTTCGACACTGAGGCCAAACAAGGGTGCTAATTGTGCGCTTATATACGTGAATGAGGGGTTGTCATCAGCATCCAGAGTAAATTGAAAGACAATGCCCGGCATATTATCGATGATATCCTGAATCAATGCCTTGCTTTCTTTTAGCTCCTGTTCGGCTATCAAACGCTGCGTGATATCACGTACGGTATGCACCATGCCGCTAAGACTGCCGCTCGGATCGATGGGTGATAGCGTTAATTCAGTCCAGCTATCATGCAAACGGTTGTAAATTTCCATCGCGGCAATGGTCTGCTGACTGTTGATGTGATGGCAGGCGTTACATTGGTCGCTCTTTATTTCGGGGGAATGAAAGTATGCATGGCAGTGTTGTCCAATAAGCCGTTCACGACTGATACCTGCCATGGCGGCGGCGGTTTGGTTGGCCTGACGTATAATGCCATTGCTGTCAACAGCGACAATCGATTCGGGGATGGCGTCATAGGTGCTGGTTTCCCGGTTTATGGTTTCAAAGGGATGGCGCATCGAGGTCTCGATAATGGCCAGATAAATGGCCCAATAGGAAAATATCTTGAAAAAATGTCCGAGTTGATTGGAGATGTCATTGGCACTGATATACAACGTGAAGGATAACTCAGCGGCCATCGTCATTACCATGGACGCGACCATCAGTGTGATAATCCTTGGGGCCAGCTTGTAGCGTTTATTCAGCAGGAAGGCAATGGCCAGACCGAGCATGGCGATGATGATATATTCACTGATGACCTTGATGGGTTCCAGGCCCTGACTTTCGCTGTGCATGACCGGGAAGTGACCGGTCATAATCAGGCCGAATAGCAGCGCGCTGATACTGCCATAGATTGCAAAGGTGATGGGCAGGTTGACCTTTTTATTGATAAACAGCGGGGCGCTGAGCAGTGCAATCGCCTCAAGGTAACGGGTAACTATCCATAATTGTATGGCTGGGTTGGATGTTTCAAAGCCGAACGTGGGCATACCCTTATAGGCAAGGGTATGCATAAGGTCGAGTATGGCAATCCAGAAATAGGCCGAGCCGAGATAGAGCAGGAAATCATTGCGTGAAAAACGGTACATATGCCAGCACACCACGGCAGACATGAGGGCGATAAATATGGCAACAAGTTCTGCCAGGGTATGAAACAGGAGTAGATTGATCTGTGCTGCCCAGATCATAAACAGGGTTAATATTACCGGGGGAAGCCAGTCGCTCGGGGCGATTACCTGTTGAGCATTATTTTGGGTCGGAGTGACTGGGGATATATTACTCATCTATAAATAATAGCCTATAAATATTGTGTCTTGTATGAAAAGCCCTGAATGAGCTGGAGCCAGGCCCTGAACAGGTCAAAGTGGCTGTAGCGGATGGCCTTGTATACGGCAATAACATCCGCCAGCAGCACGATGGCGGTGATTGCCGTCGCTAGTGATTGGCAGACCAATGTCTGTCTGAGCGATATTGGCACCGGCATATAGCGTGCTCAGTGCCGAGCAGGTTGTAGTGCTGTAGGTGACGGGTCGGCCACATTTGACTTGATGCTCAAACATTTACTGCCTCCATGCAACGTCATTCGATTTTTTAACAGATATTCAGTCAGTTAAGTAACGAATAAAAATTGTAACGTAATACCGGGATATTGTAACGAATTTTATGGTTATATCGAATATAGCGTTATTAGTCTTGTAGAAAATACCGGTGCCAGAAAAGGTCAAGCTTGTGTGACCCTGCCGTACAGGCCGGCTGACGACAGGGTGTTACTCTGAATGAGGGCCGGGTCCGCCGTTGACGATAGATAGAAACCATGCGGTGCTCTATGGTTTCAGAGCGGCCGTTATCCTTTCCATGCCCTGTTGCAGTTTGTCCATGCTCGTGGCAAAGGACAGGCGCATATAACCCTCGGCACCAAAGGCCGACCCCGGCACCAGGGCGACACCGGCCTCATTAATCAGGTATTCTCCCAGGGCTACATCGTCGTCGATACCATCCATTGCTGCAATCGCTTTGCTCATTTTAGGGAAGGCGTAAAAGGCACCGTCAGAGGGCAAACACTCGACTCCGGGCAGGGCGTTCAGGCTTTCAACAATAAATTTATGTCGTTCGCGAAAGGCGATGTTCATGGTTTCGATAAAACCCTGGTCTCCTTCCAGGGCTGCCTGGGCCGCAACCTGGGCAATTGAGGTGGGGTTGGAGGTGCTTTGCGATTGAATGTCTTTCATGGCCGTGATTAATGGCTCCGGTCCCCCGGCATAACCGATACGCCAGCCGGTCATGGAGTAGGCCTTGGACACCCCATTGAGGATGATGGCGCGATCGACCAGTTCGGGGCAGGCCATGAGAATATTGCAGAAGGGTTTGTCGCCGAGCAGGATGTGTTCATAGATATCATCGCTGGCAACGACGATTTGCGGGTGTTTGAGTAGCACCTGACCGAGGGCGGCCAGTTCATCGCGGCTGTACATGGCACCGGTCGGGTTGGATGGGCTGTTTAAAACAACCAGTCGGGTATTGGCTGTAATGGCGGCTTCCAGCTGTGCCGGGGTCATCTTGAAGCCCTGTTCGATATTGCAGGGTACAATGACGGGTGTGGCGTCGGCCAGCAGCACCATGTCCGGGTAAGAGACCCAGTAAGGTGCTGGGATGACGACCTCGTCGCCCGTGCTGAGCAAGGCCTGGGCCAGGTTATAAAAGCTCTGTTTGCCGCCTACCGAGACTAGGATCTGGTTGGGTTTGTAGTCAAAGCCGTTATCGCGGCTGAATTTGTTGATAACGGCCTGCTTCAGTTCGGCGGTACCGGCAACGGCCGTATATTTGGTGAAACCCGAGCGTATGGCTTCTATGGCGGCCTGTTTAACAGGGTCGGGGGTATCAAAATCAGGCTCACCGGCGCCAAAACCGATAATGTCTTTGCCCTCGGCACGCAACTGTGCCGCACGTGCAGTTATAGCCAGTGTGGGTGATGGTTTGATGCGTTTGACGCGGTCCGATAATTTCACGGTCGATAACTCCCGGTTGTTTGTCCTGTTTGTAATATACTTGATGTTTTCGTCATGATGAACAGAAGATTTGAATTATATTTGCCAGCCCATGAAAAAATCCTTTGAGCTTGTTTCACCTTTTAAACCGGCTGGTGATCAGCCGGCGGCCATCGCTGCTCTGGTTGATGGCATTACTAGTGGTCTGGCCCGGCAGACCCTGCTGGGGGTCACGGGATCGGGAAAAACCTTTACCATGGCCAATGTTATTCAGCAGTTACAGCGACCGAGTATCATCCTGGCCCCGAATAAAACCCTGGCGGCGCAGTTGTATGGGGAGATGAAGGAGTTTTTTCCCCATAACGCTGTCGAGTATTTTGTCTCCTATTATGATTATTACCAGCCTGAAGCCTATGTGCCGGCCAGTGATGTGTTTATCGAGAAGGATGCCTCGATTAATGAGCAGATCGAACAGATGCGGTTATCGGCGACCAAGGCCCTGCTGGAACGTCCCGATGCCGTCATCGTCGCTTCGGTCTCCTCAATTTATGGTCTGGGTGACCCGCGCGCCTATTTAAGTATGGTCCTGCACCTGGTGCGGGGTGATAGTATTGATCAACGTGCTTTGTTGCGCCGTCTGGCCGAATTGCAGTACACCCGCAATGACGTTGAATTGCACCGCGGGACTTATCGGGTCCGCGGCGAGGTCATCGATATCTTTCCGGCCGAGTCGGAACGTGATGCCGTACGTGTGGAACTTTTCGATGATGAGATCGAAGCGTTGGCCTTTTTTGACCCGCTGACGGGGGAGATATTGCAGCGGCTGTCACGGTTGACGATTTATCCCAAGAGCCACTACGTGACGCCACGGGAAACGCTGGTTAACGCCCTCGATTTTATTAAAGAAGAATTGCATGAGCGTCTGCAGCAGCTATATGCCGCTAATAAGCTGGTTGAGGCACAGCGACTGGAGCAGCGGACGCGTTTTGATATAGAAATGATTATGGAGCTGGGTTATTGCTCGGGGATTGAAAACTATTCGCGTTATTTATCCGGACGTGAGGCCGGTGAACCGCCACCAACCCTGTTTGATTACCTGCCCGATAATGCCCTGTTGTTTATTGATGAGAGCCACGTCATGGTGCCGCAGGTCGGGGCTATGTACAAGGGTGACCGTTCCCGTAAAGCAACCCTGGTTGAGTATGGTTTTCGCCTGCCATCGGCACTGGATAACCGGCCGTTGCGTTTTGAGGAGTTTGAACGGCTGATACCACAGACAATTTTTATCTCGGCCACGCCGGGTGCCTATGAGCAGGAACATGCCGATGCTGTCGCTGAACAGGTCGTGCGGCCTACAGGTCTGATAGATCCGGTGATCGAGGTGCGCCCGGCCACTACCCAGGTGGATGATGTGTTATCCGAGATTAACAAACGTACCGTGCTGGGTGAGCGGGTATTGATCACGACGCTGACAAAAAAAATGGCTGAAAACCTGACCGAATATCTGAGTGAACACGGGGTGCGGGTGCGTTATCTGCATTCGGATATCGATACGGTAGAGCGTGTCGAGATCATTCGTGACCTGCGTCTGGGTGAGTTTGACGTGCTGGTGGGAATCAATCTGTTACGTGAGGGGCTGGATATACCGGAGGTGTCACTCGTGGCCATTCTTGATGCGGACAAAGAGGGTTTCCTACGCTCCGAGCGTTCATTGATCCAGACCATCGGTCGGGCCGCACGTAATCTACATGGTATGGCTATCCTCTATGCCGACCGTATTACCGGCTCGATGGAGCGGGCCATGGGGGAAACCGAACGGCGGCGTAAGAAGCAGCAGGCCTTTAACGAGGCCCATGGTATCACGCCGCAGGGTGTGGAAAAGGCCGTGGCCGATATTATGAATAGTATTGTGCCGGGGGCGCCATTAAAACCACGTGAATATGCCCGGGTTGCCGAAGAAGTGCTGGAGTATGCGGCCCTGTCACCGCAGGAACTACAGAAGCAAATCAGGCAGCTGGAGGAAAAAATGTACCAGCATGCCCGGGATCTGGAGTTCGAAGAGGCAGCGCGCGCGAGGGATCAGTTAGAAAAGGTCAGGGCGATGACCTTAACATTGTGACGGCCGTAATTTAAACTGCTGCAGGATCGCACAACCAGCATCATGAGTGAACTGTAACGATAGCTGCGCATCTTCGCTGGCCCAGCGTTGCGTGATGTGTCGTACTTCGCAGCGATCAATATCGTCAAGGACCTGAGGGTCCTGTCACTCCAGGGCAAGGAAGGCACAAGCCGGGTAATGTATACCGGCCAGTTCATGCGCCACAGCTGCGGTGCTCAGGGGGGCGTTCGCTTGCCAGGATAGTGGTGTTGCTGTACAGTTACGGGTTTGCAGGCGCGTAGCTCAGTTGGTTAGAGCACCACCTTGACATGGTGGGGGTCGGTGGTTCGAATCCACTCGTGCCTACCAATTTATTGACACTGGATTGACGCTGGATTGACAGTGGCCGGTACATTCGAGTGGTGATTTTTAAACCAGAGTCTGCTCAATATCCTGTAATCAGAGTCCTGCAATGCCTACAGTAACATTACCTGACGGTAGTCAGCGTCAGTTTGATCAAGCCGTCACTATTATCGATGTTGCAACAGACATCGGCCCCGGGCTGGCCAAGGCCACACTGGCCGGGCGGGTGAATGGCCGTCTGGTGGACGCGTCTTACCGGATTGACCATGACGTTGAGTTGTCGATCATTACCGAGCGGGATGCTGAGGGGCTGGAAATTATTCGCCATTCGACGGCCCATCTGCTGGCGCAGGCCGTCAAGTCTTTGTATCCGGATGCCCAGGTGACCATTGGCCCGGTCATCGAAGATGGTTTTTATTACGATTTTTATTACCCACCGGGCTTTCACCCGGATGATTTCGTGGCCATCGAGAAGAAAATGGCCGAGATCAGTAAGCTGGATCTGCCGGTTACGCGCCTGATTAAATCACGTGACGAGGCCGTGGCCTTTTTCCGCGATCTGGGTGAGGAGTACAAGGCCCGGATTATTGAAGATATCCCTGCCGATGAAGTCCTGTCATTGTATCAGCAGGGTGATTTTATCGACCTGTGCCGTGGCCCCCATGTACCCTCGACCGGCAAGCTCAAGGCCTTCAAGCTGACCAAGCTGGCTGGCGCCTACTGGCGCGGTGATGCCAATAATGAGATGTTGCAGCGCATCTATGGTACGGCCTGGGCCAATAAGAAGGACCTGAAGGCCTATCTGCACCGTCTTGAAGAGGCCGAAAAGCGTGATCATCGCCGTCTGGCCAGGCAACTCGATCTGTATCATATGCAGGAAGAGGCCCCGGGTATGGTGTTCTGGCATGACAATGGCTGGACCATCTATCGTGAAGTTGAGCAGTATGTGCGTGGATTGTTGCGCAACAACGGTTATATCGAGGTGCGTACCCCGCAGGTGGTTGACCGTTCGCTGTGGGAAAAATCCGGCCACTGGGAAAAATTTCAGGATGATATGTTTACGACCTATTCCGAGAGTCGTGATTATGCCATCAAGCCGATGAATTGCCCCTGCCATGTACAGATATATAATCAGGGTTTGAAGAGTTATCGTGATTTGCCGCTGCGCATGGCAGAATTTGGTTCCTGTCTGCGTAATGAACCCTCAGGTACGCTGCATGGCCTGATGCGCCTGCGTAATTTTGTTCAGGATGATGCTCATATCTTCTGTACCGAGGAACAAATTCAGGACGAAGTGGCGACATTTATCGATATGTTGTACCAGGTGTATGCCGATTTTGGCTTTAATGAGGTCATTATCAAATTGTCGACACGACCGGAAAATCGGGTGGGTGATGATGCCGTCTGGGACAAGGCCGAAGCGGCGCTGGAACAGGCCCTGAACAGCAAGGGTCTGGATTGGGAGCTGCAGCCGGGTGAGGGTGCCTTTTACGGACCGAAGATCGAGTTTTCACTCAAGGATTGCCTCGCACGGGTCTGGCAATGTGGCACGATCCAGGTCGATTTCTCGATGCCGGGTCGACTCGGTGCCCAGTATGTGGCCGAGGACGGTTCAAAGCAGGTGCCCGTGATGCTACACCGCGCCATTCTGGGTTCACTGGAACGTTTTATCGGCATTTTGATCGAGGAGCATGGCGGACGTTTCCCGCTGTGGCTGGCGCCGACCCAGGCCGTGGTGCTCAATATTTCCGATAAACAGGCCGATTATGTCCGCGAAGTAGAAGAATTCCTGAAAAATCAGGGTCTCAGGGCCAAATCGGACTTGAGAAATGAGAAGATTGGCTTTAAAATTCGCGAGCACACGTTACAGCGTGTGCCCTATCTGCTGGTAATCGGCGATAGAGAGATGACAGACAAGACAGTGGCCGTGCGCACGCAGGGCGGTGAGGATCTCGGGGCGATGTCGCAACAAGCCTTTGCAGATCGCTTGCTAGCCGATATAGCGAGCCGCGGCCATGTTATTTTGGAGGATTAAACAATAGCTGCAAAAGAAACACGCCTCAATGACGAGATCACTGCACCAGAGGTGCGGTTAATCGGAGCGGATGGGGCACAGGCAGGCATCGTAAGCCTGGTTGAGGCAAAGGGGATTGCCGATGAGGCAGCCCTTGATCTGGTCGAGATTGTGCCGAATGGTGAACCACCTGTATGTCGGGTGATGGACTATGGCAAGTTTCTGTTTGAAGAAAACAAGAAACGGCACGCTGCGAAAAAGAAGCAGAAGCAGACTCAGGTGAAGGAAGTGAAGTTTCGTCCAGGGACGGAAGAAGGGGATTATCAGGTAAAGCTTCGCAACCTGGTACGTTTCCTGACAGCAGGTGATAAAGCCAAAGTAACACTGCGTTTTCGTGGTCGTGAAATGGCCCATCAGGAATTGGGACGTGATCTGTTAAAGCGTGTCCAGGGTGACCTGGAAGAGCTGGCATCAGTTGAACAGTTTCCCAAGATGGAAGGCCGTCAGATGGTGATGGTCCTGGCACCGCTGAAGAAAAAATGAGGGTGGATTGATCTCCACTATTTTATTAATGACCTAACGAATGCGGAGTTGGGAAAATGCCAAAAATTAGATCACATAAAGGCGCGGCCAAGCGATTCTCGGCCAATGCCTCGGGGCGCTTCAAGCGTAAACAGTCTCACCGGAGTCACATCCTTACCAAGAAGACGACCAAGCGTAAGCGTCAGCTGCGTAGTGCCGTTATGGTTCACGAAAGTGATACCGCTTTGGTGAAACGTATGTTGCCGTATTCCTAGGAGGAGTGACCCATGCCAAGAGTAAAACGTGGCGTCACAGCGCGCGCCAAACATAAAAAGGTTATCGCCCAGGCCAAGGGTTATAGTGGCCGGCGTAAAAATGTCTATCGTGTAGCGGTACAGGCGGTCACCAAGGCCGGCCAGTATGCCTATCGCGATCGTCGGCAGAAGAAACGTCAGTTCCGCAGTTTGTGGATTGCACGTATCAATGCCGCGGCCCGCGAATGCGGGATGTCCTACAGCCGTCTGATCAATGGGCTGCACAAGGCGAACATTGAGGTGGACCGCAAGGTGCTGGCCGATCTGGCTGTACATGACATGACGGCTTTTGCCGCCATTGCCGACAAGGCCAAAGCCAGCTTGCTTGAAGCTGCTGCATAAGGTCAGCTGGATCGTTGCTGTGTGAGGCCAGTCTGGCACAGCTAACACAGGATTGGAAGGGGACCGGCGCAGCCAGTCCCCTTTTTTTGTGGTGCATGACTGGCAACACGGTTTACATTGTTTGGATAACATCATCCGGGCCTGATTGTCATGTTGGGCCGGACGATACTTAAACTATAACTCAGCAGTGAGCGCTGCAACCCTTTTGGAGTGAATAGTGCAGGAATTACAGACACTGATTCAGCAGGCCGGTAACGACATCGACGCCGCGGCCGATCTGGCGGTGCTGGATCAACTACGCGTCCATTACCTGGGCAAAAAAGGTGTGTTGACTGCCTATATGAAACAGCTCAAGGATGTGCCGCCAGAGTTGCGGCCGCAACTGGGGCAGCAGGTCAATGAGGCCAAACAGGCGGTGCAAAAGGCCATTGAGGCCCGTAGTTTTATCCTTGAAACTGCGGCATTAAAAGCACGACTGAGCGCCGAAACGGTGGACGTTACGCTGCCGGGCAGAGGCATGGCTTCAGCCGGCTTACATCCCGTGACACAGACGCTGCAGCGGATTACGGCCCTGTTTGCCCAGGCCGGTTTCGAGGTCGCTGAAGGCCCGGAGATTGAGGGTGATTATTATAACTTCGAGGCGCTGAATATACCGGCCGATCATCCGGCCCGGGCCATGCACGATACCTTTTATTTTGATGCCCATACAGTGCTGCGCACTCATACTTCCCCGGTGCAGGTCCGGGTAATGAAGGACAGGGAACCACCGCTGCGGATAATCGCACCGGGGCGTGTCTACCGTTGTGATTCGGATGTCACACATACCCCCATGTTTCATCAGGTGGAAGGTTTTCTGGTGGATACCGATGTCAGTTTTGCTGACCTGAAAGGTTTGATTGGTGATTTTTTACGGGGATTTTTCGAGAAAGATCTGGCCGTGCGTTTCCGGCCTTCGTATTTCCCGTTTACCGAGCCATCGGCCGAGTTTGACATCCAGTGTGTGATCTGTGGTGGTGAAGGTTGCCGGGTATGCAGCCATACCGGCTGGCTGGAGGTCGGTGGCTGCGGCATGATTCATCCGCAGGTATTTGACAATGTGGGTATTGATAACGAACTTTATACCGGCCTGGCTTTTGGTCTGGGGGTCGAACGGCTGACCATGTTGCATCATAGTGTTAACGATCTGCGCTTGTTTTTTGAGAATGATCTGCGTTTTTTGCGGCAGTTTAATTAAAAATAAAACTGGGTGATGAGTAATGTGTAATGAGTAATGAGTGATGCGGGAAAGGTGACGGATTATTAATCCATCACTCATAACTCATCATCCATAACTGGTAATTCAGATTCGAAAAAATAATAATCAACGCGTCGTATTTAATGCCTGCATATATATTTTGGTTAAGTAAACAATGAAATTTAACGAACAATGGTTGCGTGAGTGGGTGAATCCTGCTGTCACGACAGCGGAGCTGGCCGAGCAGTTGACCATGGCCGGGCTGGAGGTCGATGCCATAGAGCCGGTGGCGGCCGAGTTCAGTGGTGTTGTTGTGGGGCGGGTGTTGGCCATCGAGCCGCATCCCCAGGCTGACCGGCTTCAGGTTTGTCAGGTTGATGTTGGTGCCAGTGTGGCGCTGACAATTGTGTGTGGCGCCAGCAATGTTGCGGTTGGCATGCGTGTTCCGACGGCCTGCATCGGTGCGCGTTTACCCGCAGGCTTGAAGATAAAGAAGACCAAGCTGCGGGGTGTCGAGTCACAGGGCATGTTGTGTTCTGCTGCGGAACTGGGTCTGGCCGACAATGCCGATGGCCTGTTGCCGCTTGGTGATAATGCCTCACCCGGAGAGGATATCCGGGATTATCTGCAACTCGACGATGTCAGTATCGAACTGGGTTTGACGCCGAATCGTAGTGATTGTCTGAGTCTTGCCGGTGTTGCGCGTGAGGTGGGTGTATTGAATCGCTGTACCGTGGGTGGGCCGGCGATGGCAGCGGTTGCGGCCACGGCTACAGTTGCATTTCCTGTGCAGGTTGAGGCGGCAGAGGCTTGTCCACGTTATCTGGGGCGTGTTATCGAGGGCGTGGATGCCAGTGCCGGTACACCACTATGGATGCAGGAACGTCTGCGTCGATGTGGTTTGCGTTCAATCAGTCCCGTTGTGGATGTGACGAATTATGTCATGCTGGAATTGGGGCAGCCGATGCATGCCTTTGATCTGGCGCGTCTGGATAGTGCAGTTTCAGTCAGGATGGCGCGGGCAGGAGAGGTTTTGACGCTGCTGGATGAGCAGCAGGTAAACCTGGATGAACAGACCCTGGTGATTGCGGATCAGCAGGGGCCTTTGGCCATGGCCGGTGTAATGGGTGGATTGGCTTCCGCCGTTAGTGACAGTACTACATCACTGTTTCTCGAAAGCGCTTTTTTTGCCCCGGCCGTGATCACGGGCAAGGCGCGCAGTTATGGTTTACATACCGACTCGTCACACCGTTTTGAACGTGGCGTGGATCCGGGGTTACCGCGTCTGGCCATGGAGCGGGCCACGCGGCTGTTACTGGATATTGTCGGTGGTCAGGCGGGTGAAATTACCGAGTGTGTATCTGCGCAACATTTGCCACAGCGCCCAACAGTGACCTTGCGGGCAGCACGATTGCAACGCCTCCTGGGTATGTCTATCGCGGCCAATGAAGTGACCACAATCCTGCAGGCCCTGGGTATGGAAATGGTTAGCAATGATGACAGTTGCTGGGAATTTAGGCCGCCATCGTTTCGTTTTGATATTGCGATTGAGGCGGATCTGATAGAAGAGGTTGCCCGCATCCACGGTTATGATCAGCTGCCGGTGAGTCAACCAGCGGCACATATGAGTATTAGTGCGGCGAGTGGAGTTCAGGTCAGTTTTGATCGTCAGGTGCGTGATGTACTGGTGCGGCGTGATTATCAGGAGAGCATCAGCTACAGCTTTGTTTCCGAGTCGCTGCAGCATCTACTGGACCCGGAACAGGAGGCGATTGCACTGGCCAATCCATTGTCGGCCGATTTATCCGTCATGCGAACCAGTCTGTGGCCAGGCCTGGTCCAGGCCATGCAATATAATCTGAATCGTCAGCATAAACGCGTGCGTATGTTTGAGTCCGGGGTAAGGTTTATCCGCCATGCAGGCGACATCATCGAAGAAAAAATGATTGCGGCCGTGGCCTGCGGTGATCTGTTGGCCGAGCAGTGGGGACAGGATGCCCGGCCGCTGGATTTTTTCGATATCAAGGCCGATGTTGAGGCCCTGTTGGCCTTGAGTGGATGTGCGACCAGGGTGCAATTTTGTCCGGCTGAACATCCGGCCTTACATCCCGGGCAGTCGGCCAGGATCGTTATGGACGGCGGGCAGGATGATGGTGTGTTGATGGGCTGGTGTGGTTTATTGCACCCTTCAGTGATGGCGGCCCTGTCACTGGATAGCGATGTTTTTGTTTTTGAACTCAAGGTGGATGCGCTGCGCCGGGAGCAGATCGTACATTTTCAACCCTTGTCTCGTTTTCCGGCCATACGTCGTGATCTGGCGATTGTTGTCGATGACACAATATCGGCAAAACAGATTCAGGACTGTATTGCCGCTGTTGGCGGTGACTTGTTACGCGAAACGCTGATTTTTGATGTATATACAGGAAAGGGGGTAGATAGTGATGCAAAAAGCCTGGCTATAGGCTTGACCTTGCAGGATTTTTCACGCACCCTTACCGATGATGTGGTTGAGTCCCTGATGATCAGGATACTCGATCATTTGAGAGAGAAACTTGGGGCAACGTTGAGAGAGTAAGCAGATGGCTTTGACGAAAGCTGAGATGGCTGAAAGGTTGTTCGAGGAGTTCGGCCTGAACAAACGTGAGGCCAAAGACCTCGTAGAGATGTTTTTTGAAGAACTGCGTACGGCCTTGGAGCAGGGGCGCCAGATCAAGTTGTCCGGCTTTGGCAATTTTAATCTGCGGCTCAAGAATGAGCGTCCGGGACGTAATCCGAAAACCGGTGAGGAGATTCCTATCTCTGCGCGTCGCGTGGTGACCTTCCATCCCGGACAAAAATTGAAGGCGAGAGTAGAGGCTTATGCTGGAACCCAGCAGCAATAACGAATTACCGGCCATTCCGGGTAAACGCTACTTTACCATTGGTGAGGTCAGCGAGCTGTGTTGTGTCAAACCCCATGTGTTGCGTTACTGGGAGCAGGAATTTCCACAGCTCAAGCCCATCAAGCGGGCCGGAAACCGCCGTTATTACCAGCGCCAGGATGTGATGGTGGTGCGGGAGATCCGCGATCTGCTTTATAATAAGGGCTTTACCATCGGTGGTGCACGGCAAAAGCTGTCAGGTAACGAAACACGAACGGATTTGACCCGTAGTCGCCAGATCGTAAAGCAGTTACGCAAGGAGCTCGAAGACGTGCTGGAGATACTCAAGGATTGAGTCATTGATCCCGGTGCCCGGATACCCCATTCAACCTGATTTATCATTATTTCGATTGGCTAACCCGGCACAGGGTGGTAAGCAGTCTTTTCGGGGCGTAGCGCAGCCTGGTAGCGCACCGGCATGGGGTGCCGGTGGTCGGAGGTTCAAATCCTCTCGCCCCGACCATATAAATCAATAAGTTAGATGTAAATTATTGCAGTCAGCCAGCGCCAGTATCTGCCAATATGCTTGCGCCAGCATCCTCTAATCGTTATTCATGCCGTTCTGGCATCAGGGGCCAAAAAAGTATAAAACAGACCCATCGCTAAACAGACCCGACCCTTTAAAGCAGTGTAATCACGATTATTTAACAAAATTCGAAGAATTGTGCTGGAAAACGAAATGGAGCTTGACTGGAGTGTTCGTCTGGGTTATAAATGGCCCCAACGGAATACCTTTTTTGGTAGGGATGTAAGAAGTAAGCAGTACTTATGTTGATATGTACTACTTAGGCAAGAGAGGCGGCTAGGGCGTTTTAGGGAGGTCCTATCCGGGTGTCTGGACGGCATGTGTGGGTGCGCGCATACGCTGTACAGGAAATTACGCTAGTGATACATCCAGTCCTGTTAAGGCATAAGTAGATCCGACATCTAGTAGGGAAGATAACGGGTCATGAATAAAATTCTAAAAATTGCAGCTGCGGTGGCAGCAACAGCATCAATGTTACTCGCGAGTGGAACGGCGAGTGCAGTCTCCGGTGAGCCATTGCTTTTTGATCAGTACACGGTGACCAATGGCGCGATTAGTGCGGCCTGTCCCGATATAGTCAAGGGCACCATCACCGTTACCACGACCTGCAGTACCCCCACCATCAGTGATGGCATGTTACAGCGTGAAGTTGTTGTTACTGGCTCCGGTGATCCGAGCTATGATGGTACTTACATCCAGTTTATCCTGACAGAAAGCGGTGCCTCGGGTGATGCATCAGCCGACTATTATTCTACAGCCCGCGGCAGCCTGTATTTCACGGGTGAAGACTTTATTAAAATGAATAACCGCGGCGCGGGTATTGCCACGAAGCAGACCATACTGCAAAGTGATTTTAATGATGTGACATTTCGCGAAGACCGCTTTGATCTTACCACACTGTTCAAAATGGGCTGGGCTCAGGGCGGTGGTACAGCTGATCCATGGTTGGATATGACGCAGAATACCAGCCAGATGCAATACGATGGTGACAAGTTGTCTGCCACAAGTGCCTATGAGCTGTTTAATGAAAGTATGGTCCTGAAGAGTGATGCGACGGGTACTGACCACACGTTTCTGGAGATGTCGCAACGTGTACTGATGGAAGAAGATAACCCACTGCTGAACGGTACCCAGAAGTTCAAACGCAGCCGCGTGTCGGGTGTGTATAACGACCAGGGCACCGATAGTGGCGGTACCACTTTTTATATTAACACCACCACATTTCAGTTGTGTGCTGTACAGCCACCTGATCCAGTACCGCCCGGCTGTGTCTCAGTGACCTCGCCATTGATTAACGGCAATCCCCTGCTGCCGATGGGTACAAACGGCGGAGAAGTAATCTGGGCGGCCGGTGATACGGTAGAAGCGACCTGGATCGGTATGGATGCGCCCGCCGTCGTTGGTTCGATTTTTGGCCTGACGCGTTACGAAAACATTACCCAGAACACGCTGCAGCCCGGTGACAGCCCGGTGTCTCAGTACGTTTCATTTACGAGCGCTGAGGCCGGTGGTGCCCTGGGCGCCTGGGATGCAATACAGAACCAGGCAGGTGATCCACTGTTTGGACATGCCGAGGCTATGGCGGATGTGACGCCTGTTTCGATCACCGACTTTGCGGTCATGAGTCCAACCGTACTGATGGGCGCAGCCAATCCGGATTATATTGCCAACAGTGATCCAACCCTGGTGTCACTGCCCGGTGCGGTGACTATCACGGATACGGATTACGACCTGTGGACCGTGGAGAATGGTGTGTTCACAGCCAGCTGTCCTACATGGGCTGATTCGTGTGCAACTTATACGATTAATGAAGGGGGTGTTTACCAGCGCTGGATCACGGCGGGTGGTGAGCAGTACCTGCAGACCATCCTCGTTGACGATGGCGGTAAGGCCGGTGTGCTTGATCCCACGGCACCTGATTTTGCGGCTAACAGCCTGGGATTCAGGATGGAGACCTTTGTTAAGGCCGGTGCGGGCGATGGCATCGCGAGTCAGATGCATATGGCTGAGGCTTACACTGGTCCAGCTTTCAACACACAACCGACCTCGTTTGACATGCCAAACGATGCGGGCGACCACCTTTATAACGTAACCTTGAACCTGGGCTGGGCCAACCGTGGCTCGCTGTTTGTGGCTCGTGATATGGATGGTAACGGTAGCATCGATCCGGGTGAGGGTATTATTGAGCCCCATGCAGCCGTGGCGATCGATCAGAGTTTTCAGGTTGAAGAAGCTATTCAGACCGATACAACGTCAATGCTTGAACAGTTCAGTCTGGAACGTGGTCAGTCACAGGCCGACAAACGGATCACAATGTATAGCAAGGTGGGAACCCAGATCGGCTTTGTGGATCCGATCGAATTTCGCAGTGTCACCGTTACGGGTGAATACCAGCGCACAGCCCGGGCGGATGTCCCAGATCCGTTTATGCTGCCGGGTAATAGCACCGATATAACCTGGGTTGCGGGTGATGCCCTGCAGGCAACCTGGCTGGCAGGTGAGTATGGTACAAATCCATCGATACCGGTTACTCAGGTAGCCTCAACCTCCTTCAGGAACCTGACAACGGGTGAGGCTATCGCTTATACAGAGATCGGCACACCGCCACCGTTATATCCTGATAACTGGCTCGTGGATCCATTTCTTGAGGCGCCTATTTATACCAATCCGTAATCTTACATCCTGATTATCGAGGAAAATAAAAACCCCCGGCTAAACGCCGGGGTTTTTTTATGTGATCAGGGTCATGCTTATGCTGGTTAGAACATCCGCCCTCGTTATTCCACATTAGCAGTCATTAACACATGAGCTATACCGGTGGCCTGATGAGGGTAGTTATGGTACCCAGGCAATAGTATAAGCGGCGTCAGCGATGTTTTTAAAGGGATAGGGTAACTGTACGGGTAGCCGGGTTGGCTCGGACAATTCCTGGACTTCTCCTGGCAGTATGTAACACATCAGCGATAGAGTCGCTGCCCGTGGTCGATGTGGGCTACTGTACGGCGAATATCAGGGGGATAACTTCATGACCTCTCTGCGAAGTCATTGACATGGACATCATGCACGTTCTATCCCGGCAGCACCACAACCAGTACATGAAGTTCGACAGCCAAAGCCGCTCCGGTATGCTCTGGTCACGTTCAAACAGCCATAACCAGGCTAAAATAACAGTGGATGGTGTGTAGGCGACAAACGGCTTCTACACTGTCCATTTGGGCAGGCAGCAGGCTAGTACAGGTATGTATACTTGCGGGTTTGGAGCGTGGGTACGGCGTAAGCAGATTTACGGTTAGCGTAACCGACGGCAACTGACAAGCGACCTTCAGCTACCGCTGAAGGTCGCTTTATCGTCAGCTTAGCTGGCCTTTACAACCAGTTGATTAGCGTTTGAGTTCAACACGCAGGACGTTGACGTTCTTCTTGCCTGGCATCTGTACATGAAACAGGGATACCGGTACATCGTTGAAATAGGCATGTTGTAACAGGTCGATCATCTCGCTCGTGGCGGGCTGGGCGCCATCATGCAGGCGGATACCGAATAAATAACCGGGTTTGCTGTCGAGGGTGACCACGATTTCGGCATCGAGCTTGTCAGCCCTGGTGCCGAACTCAATACCCTGTTCCTGGGCGGTAAAGCTCGTCAGTCTACCGCTGCTGGTGCTGGCATGACTATGATCATCGCCACCAAGGCCCGGATTTACGTCGGCATTGCTGTTCAGGGCCAGGCCTGACATGGCCAGGGATAATGCGGCTATTGTTATTAATTTTTTCATGGTAGTGCTCCTTTGGGTAAATAAAAATTATTTGCGTTTGTAACCGTTAATCATGGCTTTGGCAAGGTTTTCACGATGAAGCAGGCTTTCAGCGACTACACCGGCCAGATGGATGGTTACCAGCAATATCATTAAATTGGCAAAAAACTCATGTAGTTCTTCGGTGATATCTTCGAGCCATTCGCTGCTGCCGGACAGCCATGGAGCCAGGGGGCCGGCCTGTTCCTCAATTCCATAGACGGCCAGACCCGTAATTGATATCAGGGTCAGTGTGATCAACATAACAATGATCATCAGACCTCCGGCCGGATTATGGCCGATATAACGCCGTGCCTTTAGTTGAAGGCTATCGCTGACATATTTAAACGCTGTGGCGGGTGGAGTGACGAAGTCGCTGAAACGCGCATATTGGCTGCCGATGAAGCCCCAGATGATTCTGCTAAACAAAAGGGCGATAATGATATAACCGGCCCAGACATGGATATCCATGAGGTCATCTTCGCTAAGATAGGCAATGAAAAAACAGGCAACCAGCAACCAGTGTGAAAACCTGATCAGAGGGTCCCAAACCCGGATATTTTGTTCACTGTCCATTATCGAGTCCCGTTTACACCATAGCGTCATGTTAGCGCGCCTGTCTGAAAATAGACTTAAGCAAAAACCCTTATTTTTCAGTATCGTGAATCTGTGTCAGAATGAACCTGCAACTAATCAGGATCAAATGTTGGGAGTAATAGAATGAGGGATTTTTCCAGGATAGAAGCAGTATTGCGGTCGCAGCGCGATGAGCTGGAGCAACGTGTTGCCGCGGTTGAGCGTGATGTCCGGCACGTTGGTGAGGCGCTTGATGATGATTTCGCTGAACAGGCGGTTCAGCGCCAGAATGATGAGGTACTGGATGCCCTTAATCAAGCCGGCATACTAGAGTTACAACAGATCAATAAGGCCCTGGAACGCCTGGCGAATAAACAGTTTGGTGACTGCTGTAGCTGTGGCACCGAAATACCGTTGGCGCGCCTGGAGGCATTGCCCTATACCGATCGTTGTATCGATTGCGCCGAGCTGGACGGTTAACCAGGGCAGTTGCCTGTGGAAGTGACGATGCCTGAAGATTTTGCAGTTGATGGGAATACTCTCCTGGCTCTTGAGGATTTATATCGCCATTGTGATACTGATCGGTTTGGTTTTGATACCACCGACGAGTTATCGGAACTGGGGGGATTGATTGGTCAGGATCGGGCCATGGAGTCGCTGCAATTCGGTATTGGTATCAGGCAACATGGTTTTAATCTGTATGTACAGGGGCCCTCTGGCATTGGCAAATATACCATGGTTCGGCACCATCTGGAGCTACAGGCCGATGAAAATCCGCCACCCAGTGACTGGTGTTATGTCAATAATTTTTCACAACCACATAAACCAGTCGCCTTGCGTCTCCCGGCCGGTATGGCCGGGGGGTTATGTGTTGATATGCATCAGTTGGTGGATGATCTGCGGGCTGCGATACCCCTGGCCTTTGAGACCGAGGAATATCACGAACGGGTTAAGGAGGTTGAGGCTGCCTTCAAGGATCGCCGCAGTCAGATGCTGGCTGATATTGCCCGTGAAGCGGAAGAAAATCAGGTCGCGTTTGTCCGCACCCCGGAAGGATTCGCCTTTATTGCGCGCAAGGATGGTGAACCATTAGATCCTGATGCCTTTGAGCAGTTAACAGAAGCCGAACGCCATAAATTTGAAGAAACAATTGAGGATTTACGCAATCGTCTTAGCGATACCTTTCATAAGTTGACCCTATGGCAGCGAGAGGTTCGTGACAAGGT
>Ga0316187_10000938_pt1 | contig 24301 bp, 18 predicted proteins | sample CroRivburrow1_MG_FD_204927 | JGI IMG/M metagenome (GOLD analysis project Ga0316187, IMG submission 204927) | Coastal sediment microbial communities from Maine, United States - Cross River worm burrow 1 | ecosystem: Environmental > Aquatic > Marine > Coastal > Sediment | place: USA: Maine...
TTGCGACCGATGTCGCTGCCGAGACCGTTGCCAGGGAGACGGCCGAGGCCGATGCCCGCGAGGCAGCCAAGGACAAGGATTCACCTCCGGCCGGTGTCGCGTCCAGCGATACGCCTTCGTCCCAGCAGGTCACCGCCACCACCGTGACACTTGCATCGGATCATCCGAATGCCTATACGGTTCAACGGGGTGACACATTATGGGACATTTCGGCCCGCTTCCTCGACGATCCCTGGCTTTGGCCTGAGGTTTGGTACGTCAATCCCGAGATCGAAAATCCCCATCTGATCTACCCGGGGGATATCATCGAGTTGACAGTGGGCGCTGACGGGCGCCCTCAGTTGCAACTCCGCCGGGGCCGGGAAACCATAAAGCTGTCTCCCGAGATTCGTTCGACATCGTTGCGCGAGGCGATTCCGCCGCTGCCCTTGTCCAAGGTCAAGGCCTTCCTCGGCAATTCGGTGGTTCTGGACGACGCAGCCTGGGAAGGACTTCCTTACGTCATTGCCCAGAACGACGGTCTCATGATCAACGCCGGCGATCGTTTCTACGCCAGCCAATTGGTCGATCCACAACAGTCCTATGGCGTGTTCCGGAAAGATCAGCCGTTTATCGACCCGATGACGGGAGACTATCTGGGCACGTCGGGGCTCTATCTGGGCACTGCCGTACTGGACTCGACCGGTGAGTTGGCCACCCTGAGTATGGTCAAGAGCAGTCGTGAAGCGCTGCCCGGCGATCGTTTGTATCCGGTTCTGGCCGATCTGCCAGAGGCGTTCTACCCGCAGCCGGGTGCCGTCAACGGTCGCATTATTTCCGTTCTGGACGGCGTCTCGTTGATCGGGTTGTATGCCAATGTGGTGATCAACCGAGGCATTGATGACGGTGTCGAGCCCGGACAGGTGATGGGCATCGTCAAAGCCGGTACGGCGGTGCTGGACCCCTACGATGACACCAAGGTCCACGTTCTCCCCGGTGAAACCTCTGGGTACCTGATGATTTACAGCGTGTTTGATCGGGTCAGCTACGGTTTGGTCATGACCGCCACCAGGACCATGCGGATAAATGACCTGGTGGTACCGCCCAGCGAGGCCCGGCGCTAGGGTCTATAACCTGACCGGACCTGGCCATGGGTAGTGACGCCTGGCCAGGTCCGGTCATTGGTTCGATATGGAACAGCAACACGGCGAGCAGATCAGTCTCACGCCCGCCGACGGAGAAGAGCTGAGATGCCGACTGGCGCTGTCGCGGGTGCCGCAGGTGGGCCCGGTCGCATTCATGCGGTTGTTGGCACAGTGTGGAGATGCCGGCAGGGTATTGGCGGCCGCTCGTAGCGCTTTAATCGCCGCCGGGATCTCCGAGGCTGGCATCGCCGGACTGGCTAGACCGGATTGGGATGGCGCCGATGCTGATCTGGTCTGGGCGCAACAGCCCCGCAATCATCTTGTCCAGATGGGCGATACTCACTACCCGGACCAGCTGCTGCAGATTTCATCACCACCCCCAATCTTGTTTGTAACAGGCAGCCCGGCCCTCTTGCGGGATCCGCAACTGGCGGTGGTCGGCAGCCGAAATCCCTCGCCGGGCGGTCGCGAGAGCGCCTACGCTTTTTCCGCTCACCTGGCTGGCTATGGCCTGGTCATCACCAGCGGCCTGGCTTTGGGCGTCGATGCCGAGGCGCACCGGGGCGCCCTCTCCGTAGGGGGCAATACGATCGCCGTCATGGGCACGGGGCCCGACCGCATCTACCCGGCCAGGCATCGCGATCTGGCCCACCAGATCGCCGATACGGGTGCTCTGGTCAGCGAGTTTCCACTGGGGACGCAGGTGCTGCCCGGTAACTTCCCTCGCCGGAATCGTCTGATCGCCGGTCTCAGTCTAGGCACCCTGGTGGCCGAAGCCGCGATCGGCAGCGGTTCCTTGATCACTGCACGCCACGCAGCCGCGCAGGGCCGGGAAGTGTTCGCGATTCCGGGCTCGATCCACAATCCGATGGCGCGAGGTTCTCATGCCTTGATTCGTGAAGGGGCAAAACTGGTGGAGACCGCGGATCATGTCATGGAAGAGCTTGCCGATGTGGTTCGAGGTCTGATTTCTCCCGTGGCGAAGCATGATGAGAATCCGGTGGACAGAGAAGGCCTCACCGCTCCGATATCCGAACACACATGGCTATTGGATTTGATGGGTTACGATCCCGTCAGCGTGGACACGATGGTGGCGCGCTCGCGATTGACGGCTGCCGAGGTTTCCTCCATCCTCCTGATCATGGATCTGCAAGGCCTTGTGGCTTCTACCCCCGGGGGCTTTTATTTGCGTACCGGCCAAGAGAGTCCCCGATGAAGCAAACCGTATTGGACGTGCTCGTGTATTTGTTTCAGAACTACATGAGCGATGAGGGCGAGCCCGAGGCCGACCGCGAGTCTGTTCAGAACGAGCTGCTGGAAGCGGGCTTTGCTTTCTCGGAAGTGGACAAAGCCCTTGAGTGGCTGGACGAACTGGCGGCGCATCCCGAGAACAATCCCGGATTTCAGCGGGAAGCAGAACGGTCCTTCCGGGTGTTTGCACCGGACGAATTGCACAAGCTGGACTCCGAAGCGCTGGGTTTTCTCATGGAACTGGAGCGATCCGGGATTCTGTCCGCAGACACCCGAGAGCTCATCATGGATCGAGCGATGGCCTTGGAGACCGAGGAAATCGACCTGGAAGAGCTGAAATGGGTCATCCTCATGGTTTTGTTCAATCAGCCTGGCCAGGAAGAGGCCTACGCTTGGATGGAAGACCTTGTGTTTGATGGCTACGGCGTCTATCTGCATTAGGCCGCCGGGGCGCCGAACATGACCATAGCGGTGTGTTCTTAACCGCCCCTCACGAAACCGATCTGGACAAACCCGGTCCAAATCCGCAAAGATTCCCACGCCTCGAAACCCGAATGCGCACCCGATCAGTCGGGGCCGCGCCATGGACGACCCTGTGTCATGAGTATGAATCTGGTCATCGTTGAATCGCCGGCGAAGGCCAAGACGATCAAAAAGTACCTGGGTGGCGACTTCGAGGTGCTGGCCTCCTATGGCCACGTTCGGGATCTGGTGCCCAAGGAAGGTGCCGTCGATACCGAGCAGGGCTTCCAGATGCACTACCAGCCCATCGAGCGGAACGCCAAGCATGTGGATGCCATTCGCAAGGCCATGAAGAAGGCCGATTCACTGTATCTGGCGACGGACCCGGACCGCGAAGGCGAGGCCATATCCTGGCACACCTACGAGCTGTTGCGCGAAAGCAAGCTGCTGGTGGACAAGCCTGTCCATCGGGTGGTGTTTTACGAAGTGACCCGGGATGCAGTGCGCGATGCGGTGGCTCATCCCCGCGAGATTTCCATGGATCTGGTGAATGCGCAGCAGGCGCGCAGGGCATTGGACTACCTGGTGGGTTTCAATCTTTCTCCGCTGCTATGGCGAAAGATACGCCGGGGCCTTTCCGCCGGACGGGTTCAAAGCCCGGCCCTGCGTTTGATCGCCGAGCGAGAGGAAGAAATCGAGAAGTTTGTTCCCCGGGAATACTGGACCATCGATGCTGACGTCACCCAGCACGGACAGGGTTTCGGCGCCAAGCTTAGTCAGTACAGGGACGAGAAGGTCGAGCAGTTTCGTTTCACCGACGGTGATGGGGCGCTTGAAGCAGAGCGGGCACTGCGCAAAGCCGCCGACGGGCAACTGCGGGTGGACAAGGTCGAGAAAAAACAGCGGCGCCGGAATCCTGCGGCACCCTTCACCACCTCCACCCTGCAGCAGGAGGCGGTTCGCAAGCTGGGATTCTCAGCCAATCGCGCCATGCGCGTCGCCCAGCAACTTTACGAAGGCGTGGACATCGGGGGCGGGGCGGTTGGTCTGATCACCTACATGCGTACCGATTCCGTTTCCCTGGCGACCGAAGCCGTAGCGGACTTGCGTGAAGTCATCTCTCAGCGCTACGGAGCCGATCAGGTACCCGAAGCGCCCCGTGTCTATCGGACCAAGGCCAAGAACGCACAGGAAGCCCACGAAGCTGTTCGCCCCACCGCAGCTGCGCGTGATCCTGATTCTCTGAAAAGCTATCTGAATGCCGATCAATTCAAGCTCTACAGCCTGATCTGGAAGCGCACCGTCGCCAGCCAGATGATACATGCCACCCTAGACACGGTAGCGGTTGACCTGAGGGCCGGGGACGTGGGGGTTTTCCGGGCGACCGGTTCCACCATCCGCAGCCCCGGCTTCATGGCGGTTTATCGGGAAGGCGTGGACGATGCCAAGAGCGCAGACGACGACCGTCTCTTGCCAGAGATGGAGGAGGGCGACCGGGTCACGTTGAATGAGATTCACTCGGCGCAGCATTTTACCGAGCCTCCCCCCAGGTTCACCGAGGCCAGCCTGGTGAAAACGCTGGAAGAGTTCGGCATCGGTCGCCCTTCGACCTATGCCAGTATCATTTCGACCTTGGTGTCCAGGGAGTATGTGGAGCTGGAGAGCCGTCGATTTCGCCCGACGGACGTTGGGCGTATTGTCAACGGTTTTTTGACCCAGCACTTTGGTCAATACGTGGACTACGACTTCACCGCGCGTCTGGAAGACGATCTGGACGCTATCTCCCGGGGTGAGCGTGAGTGGATACCCCTGCTCAGTGGTTTTTGGGAGACCTTCCACAAGCAGGTCGAGGAAAAAAGCACGATTTCCCGCCAGGAAGTCGCCCAGACGCGGGCCATTGGACAGGATCCAGAAAGCGGCAAGACGGTGTCGGTTCGAATGGGGCGCTATGGACCATTCGCACAGATCGGATCGCCGGATGAGGAGGAAAAACCGCGGTTTGCCGGCTTGTTGCCCGGGCAACGTATGGACACCATCACGCTGGATGAGGCAATGGCGTTGTTTCGACTGCCGCGTGACCTGGGCCAGACGGACGAGGGTGAGGCGGTGACCGCCAACATCGGTCGATTTGGACCCTACGTTCGTTACGGCAGCAAGTACGTCTCCATCGGCGAGGACAACGATCCCTACAGTATCACCCTGGAGCAGGCCCTCGGGTTGATCGCGGAAAAAAAGGCGGCCGATGCAGACCGTATCATTCAATCCTTCGACGGCACCAAGATACAGGTGTTGCGGGGGCGCTACGGACCATACATCACCGACGGAAGCAAGAACGCCAGGATGCCCAAGGATCGGGAGCCTGAGAGCCTGACCCTGGAGGAATGTGAGAAGCTCATCGCCGAGGCGCCGGACAAGAAGAGCCGTCGCCGCCCGGCCAAGCGCAAGAGCAGCGGCTGAACCCGTTCCGTCAGTCAGGGAGAAACCGCCATCTCGCCACGAGTATCGCCCAGCCGTGGTCGGTAAGGGTGGATCAGGGCGGGGCTTGTATGTTTACTGAGCGATCGTGAGCCTGCCGGTAACCCAGTTGCGCCGCATCCGCCATATCCTGTTGGCTGGGGGGGTGGTGGCATACCCGACCGAGGGCGTCTATGGCCTTGGCTGTAATCCCGCTGATGGAAGGGCGGTCGCTCGTGTACTCAGATTGAAGCAGCGGTCGCTGAGCAAAGGCCTGATTTTGGTCGCATCGCGGTTTCAGCAGCTCGATCACTATCTGGCGCCCGTGACGTCGGACATTGCCCAGCGCGCGTTTGCGGTTTGGCCGGGACCCGTGACCTGGCTCTGGCCCGCACGCCCATGGGTGCCGATCTGGCTGCGCGGGCACCATACGAGCCTGGCCGTTCGGGTCACTGATCATCCGGTGGTGGCGGCTTTGTGTGATGCACTGGGCGGCCCGCTGGTGTCTACCAGCGCAAACAGAAGCGGTCGCCCGCCCGTCCGATCGAGACATGTACTCAGACGTCGCTTCGGACGTCAGGTGGACGCCATCGTGCCCGGCGCATGCGGCGACCTGGGGCGTCCGTCGGAGATTCGCGAGCTGCTCAGCGACACCGTGGTTCGACCGAGGTAGCAAATGAGTGACAGCATGGCATTGCATGCGGTAAAGGATTACCTGCAGGACTTGCAAGACCGCATTTGCGGGGAACTGGCGCGGGAAGATGGCGGGGCGCAGTTTCTGGAAGATGCCTGGGCACGGCCAACCGGAGGCGGGGGACGCTCCCGTGTGCTGACCGGGGGAAGTCTGTTTGAGCAGGCGGGTGTCAATTTTTCTCACGTTCACGGCGACGTCTTGCCCCCCTCGGCCACCGCTCAGAGACCGGAACTGGCCGGTCGGGGTTTCCAGGCCATAGGCGTATCGCTGGTTATCCATCCGTTGAATCCGTATGTGCCTACCTCCCATGCCAATGTGCGCTTCTTTATCGCCGAGAAGCCGGGTGAGCCCGCGGTATGGTGGTTTGGTGGGGGCTTCGATCTGACCCCGTACTATGGTTTCGAGGCGGACTGCCGCCACTGGCATCAGGTTGCGCACAGCGCCTGTGCACCGCTGGGAGACCACGCCTACCCTCGCTACAAGACTTGGTGCGACGACTATTTCTTTCTCAAACATCGTCAAGAGCCCCGAGGCATCGGCGGCCTGTTTTTTGACGACCTGAATGTCCCCGATTTTGACACCTGTTTCGGATTCACACGAAGTGTCGGCGACCATTATCTTGAGGCCTATCTGCCCATCGTACGCCGGCGACGGGACATCGCATTCGGTGAACGCGAGCGTGCGTTTCAACTCTATCGACGTGGCCGGTATGTGGAATTCAATCTGGTGTACGATCGTGGCACCCTGTTCGGCTTGCAGTCCGGCGGGCGTACCGAATCCATTCTGATGTCACTGCCACCGTTGGTGGCTTGGCGCTACGATTGGCGGCCGGAACCCGGCAGTGAAGAGGCGCGGCTGTACCAAGAGTTCCTGCGACCCAGAGATTGGCTGAGCGAGGCGCGCGACTGAGATTGCTGAATGCCTCAGCAAGCGCCCTTTGGGCGCCTATGATCTGTTCTGGACTGCCTAGCGTAGTGTCTCCTAAATAACTTAACACCTGCGCTGGCCCTCGCGGTCCCTGACGGCGTTGCGGATCGTCGCAATAGCGCTGGCTATTCCTCCTCACCGCGCCTTGTCAGGAACCACGATGCCTAAGCTCAACCATCAAGGTATTTGGAAGACACTACACTAGATTCACGGGGCAGATTGCGTGTCGCAGGCATTCCGTCCCAGTATCTGCAACGTTGCGGCTGTGCATTTCAGTCCCAAGATGCACATTTACGAATCAATCAGAGGCTCACTAGAATAGGGAAGAGACCCCTTTGGGATTCGGGGTATCGGTCCGCAGGCTTGGAGGCGCGTGCCTAAATGAGTCCATCCCGCGCCAAATTGTCATCAAACGTCTCAGGCCCTGCCCGCGGCAAATGGCCCGACCCCGGCTTACGCTGGCTGATCCTGACCTGTTGTGTTCGACCGGGTTGAGTGGTGGCCACACGCCGGGTGCTCATGGCCACGCGATTTGCCGTCCCCATGGCCTGTGTTCTGGCGGGCTGTGCAACCTCGCCCCAAGCCCCGAAGAAGATTCAGAAAACCCCAGGCACGGTTGATTGCGTCACCCTGATCGAATCCGTCGACAAAAGCGTTGCCGGTGTAGGACGACGCTGGCCCAGCGCCCATCCCATACCCGGGTACCCGGGTTTGCGCAGCGATCGGTTTCTGGCTGCGATCGGCGAGTCCGCGGTCGAACCCGCCACCGCAGGCGTGTGGCTCGATGCACTGCGGGATTTGGATCGCCATGCCCGACAGCTGGAACTGCCGCGTCTGCCGGCTTCGGATCGAGCGCGCTTGAAACCGCCGGGTGCTTCGCTGGCATCAGCTGTCGAGTCCTGTGCCGAGCGACTCAAGGCAGCGCTTGCGACCGATCAAGACAGTCTTTCCCATCTGGTCGAGGCCGCCCGGGTGCCGGACGACTACTCTACCGTCGCGCGCACGCTCGGATTGTATCCGCTCACCATGATCCCGGTCGCCGAAGGTGTGCGCCGTTTGCACAATCGGACCCGCGATCGATTTGCACATCCCAGCGGGGATCCCGGCGTCGGAGCGCGTTGGGTGCGATACGGCCTTTCGGAGCCACCGCCCGATGCACAGCTCGCTGTCTCCAATCGGTTTGATGTTCTGGGTCGCCCCAGCTTGAGCAAGGCGCATCTGCAAGCCTTGTTCACACAGCATGCGCCGATCTGGGAGATTGCCGACGGTGGCGACTACGATCGGCCGGGTGAGCCCTTCTGGCAGGGCCCGGCAGTGCCCGGGCTGCGCACCGGCGATGTCGTTATCTATACCTATCCGTCCTGGGCCCTCTGGCACCAGCAGGTTTTGTTGCAACTCAACTATGTTATCTGGTTCAGCGAGCGACCTTCGGCCGGGCCGCTGGATATACTGGCCGGTCCGCTGGATGGTCTGCTATGGCGGGTTACGCTGTTGCCGGATGGCCGGCCTCTGGTCTATGACAGCATCCATCCCTGCGGTTGCTATCACATGTTGTTTCCCAAACCGGGGCTCCAGTTGACCGCGTCCGCATTGGAACAGCCGGAACCGCCGCTGATCGCCGCGCCCGCGCCCTCCTGGCAGCCCAGTACCCGCGTTGTACTCAAGATCGCAACGCGCACCCACTATCTGAGCGGGGTCCATCGGGATTCGGCCGGGTGGGATCAAAGCTATCGACTGCAGGCCTACGACGTGCTCGACCAGACGCCCGATGGGGATGGTCTTCCGGTGGGACTGTTTGCCCCCGATGGATTGGTGCCCGGGACCGTCCGGCCCGAACGCTTTGTACTCTGGCCCATGGGCATCGCCTCGGCGGGTGCGATGCGTGCCCGGGGGCGGCAGCCGGTGGCGTTTATCGGGCGGCGCCACTTTGATGACCCGTTCCTGTTCCAGAACATGTTTCGGCTGCCGAGCGCCGACCCATAGCAGTCAGCCCTCGACGTAGCTGCAGTGCTTGCTCATGATCCGGAAGGGTTGGTGAATCGGTTGTTGAGTTGTTGAACATAATCATCGCAAGCCGCCAGCACGTCGCTCACGATACGCTGGCTTCCGCGCCCCCAGCCAACAGGTGATTTTTGAAACAGGCTGCGTGTCCAGCGGGTATTGCGTTTGAATGCCCGGACCATGTCGCCTGGCGTGTCCGGCCCTGTTTCCGCGTGCAGCCCTTTCAAAACCCGGTTTGCCGCCACCCTGCGAAAGCGGTAGTGAATGTAGACTGCGGTCAGCAGCAAAGCGGCAGCGCCGACCACGGTCAGCAGCCCGCCACCGCCCACGGCGGTCACCGCACCGGTGATGCTTTCGGGATTGGCCAGTGCAGCCCCACCCAGGGCCGCCACCACCAGTCCTGCCACGATCCCATCGTAGGTCCAGACCTGTTTACGCCATTTGTCCGTCAGCACCCGAATGTTTGGTACAGACCGGTTCTCCAGGCCCTTGGCGGTCTCTTCCAAGGCCCCGATGATTCGATAGGCGCGTTCCACTTCCACCTGATGCATCCGACCGTGAATCTCCGCAAGATCCTCATCACGCTTGGTCTGAAAGCGCCTTCTTAGCGCCTCGTCTTCGATCGGCGCGGCAGCGTCCTCGTTGTAGATTCGATAGAAACGCCCGGCGGTCAGGCCAGATGACGCCAGCGCACGTTGCCACGCGGCGACAACCTCCTCCGGATTGTCCTCACGCGCGGTGGTGTCGATTTGATTCAGGATGTATATGAACTTGCCTGAATCCGAGCGCTGGATGCTGTCCGACACCAGATGTTGCAGCGTATCTCGCATGGCGCCTGGCTCCGGATGGCGTGCGTCAAAAAACACCAGCACCAGATCCGACAAACCGATGATGTGATCGGTAATGCGCAGTGTCGCATCGCGTTGCGCATCGGCATCGAAGCCGGGAGAATCGATCAGGATCTTTCCCTTCAGCGCTTGGCTCGGGCTCGTCTTGAGCTGCAGATAGGCATCGATTCGATTGCCCTCGCCCTCGGACACTTCTTCGATATCTCGACTGATCCGGTAGAACGGAAATCGGGGATCGGCGTCCAGCGCCACGCCCGGGAGCACACGGCTTTCGGATTCATTGCTGAAACAGACCACGGTAAAGCGGTCGTCCACCGCCTGGTTGCCGGTCAGTTGCAGTTTCGTGCCCAGGAACGTATTGATAAAACTGGATTTTCCCGCTGAAAACGTACCGAGAATCGCAATTACCGGCCACCAGGGCACACGGGTTGCGAACGATTCCGCAGGGTCCAGCAGCCCCAGTCGTCGCCCCACTTTGTCCAGTTGACGAAAGCTTTTCACCACCTGCAACAGGATCGGATTCTCCTGCTCCAAGTGCGTTTCAAGTGTACGCAGGCGCTTCTCTATCTGGGATTCCCGCTGATCTGACATGCATCTCCACCTGGGTCGAAAACGGCGTCCCATGTTAACGGCAATCGCGAACCGGCGGGAGACCGGTCCGCGTCGGACCCGTCGCCGATGCGGCGTTCTGATTCGGTTTCAGGCATTATGTATCAATATTTCAATCGCCTGCATGCGTTCTGGACCCGTCGATGGGCTGCTGCGCAGTCAGGCAGGAAAGTGATCATGAGCGGCTCACGAAAAGCGCTGGGTTTTGGCTTGGTTGTGGTGCTGGCAGCGGTCGGGGCTTTCGCCTGGCGCGACAGCGGGCTGTCATTACAGGAGACGCTGGACAGCGGCCTGAACAGGTTGGCGGAGGTGACGGGGATCCCGTTGGTCAGGGATTCCAGTTCCGGCAAGGCCCTTGAGGATTTGACGGAAGTAGATGCCACATTGCGCACGAGCGCAATCCACGGACCTCAGGAGCCTTCAGCATCGTCCGGGCAAACCGCAGCTGCAATCGAATCTGGCTCACCGAGCATGGACGTCGCCGCGTTGGAAGCCCGGACCCTGAACCGACCCGCCGAGGCTGACCAGGACAGCGCGGGCCTGGGTGTTCCCGCCAGCCCGGTAGATTCATCGGTTTTAGCGGACGATGGCCAGGACGTTGCCCGTGTGTTTCAGGGTGCCCGGCGTCTGGCCGCGGGTTTTAGCACCGAACGCGATTTAATCCGGGTCCATTTCCCGCTGGATCAGGACATCCTGACGCCAGAAGCCCAGGAGCGCCTGCGTGCCCTTGTCACGCGGCTGAATGAGGCTGAAGCGGTGCATCGAATTCGCATTGACGGTCACTGTGATGACACCGGCAGCGACCTGTACAACCAGTCGTTGTCCGAGCGGCGCGCCGCAACCGTCAAAAACTATTTGTACGGACACGGAATCGCGGCGCGAGAGATCAGCCTACGCGGACATGGTGAACGGGTGCCGCTGATGATCACCGGTGATGAAGATGCTCGTGCCATCAATCGCCGCGCCGAGATTCTCGTCGAATGGGTGCGGAGCGATAGTCAGTCGCCCGCCCGGGTCGCCGAAACCGAGGATTGATCGTCGCTGAGAGCACCCTTCATCCGGGCTCATCGACTGGTTATTTTCAGCTCGATTCGGCGGTTGCGCCGCATCGACAGCGGATCGGTGCCGGTTTCTATCGGTTGGTATTCTCCCATGCCAACGGCCGCCAATCGTTCTGGGGGAATCCCTTGATCGATCAGATAGTTCACCACCCCCAGCGCGCGATAGAACGAAAGCTCCCAGTTCGAGCCAAAGCGCACGGTGTTGATCGGGATGGCGTCGGTGTGTCCCTGGACCTCTATGATCACCGGCAGATCAGGCGGCAACTGGGCCTGAATCTGGCGATAAACCTGGGCAAACTTGTCCAGGTCCTCGCGTCCGCCAAGCGTGAGATCGGCTTCGGCGGATGGAAACAGGACTTCGGATTGGAACACGAACCGATCGCCCACCACTTTGATGTCGGGGTTGTTGGCGAATACCTCCCGCAGCCGCCCGAAAAAATCGCTTGAGTACTGCTCCAGTTCCTCGACCCGATCGAGCAGACGCCGCTTGATCAGGGCGTCCATTTCGTCTATTCGCGTCTGCTGGGTTTCAATCAGGGTGGCCTGCGCCAGCAGCTGGGCTTCACGCTCACCCAGCGCACGCTGGGTGAGCGATTCTTCTGTTCGCTGTTCCGACACCGTCTGACGGGCGCTGTATAGCGCCTTGTTCAGGCGGCTGAGTTTGAATTCGAGGTCCTTGAGACGCGCCGTCATCAGGGCGATCTCACTCGCGCTGACCTCAACTTGCTGCTCGGCCTGAGCCTGGGCCAGAGTCGACGCCTCCAGCAGCTGAAGCCGAGCCGCCAGCTCCGCCAGCAGTCGCTCGCGCTCATCCACCACCTCATCCAGGCTGCGCGACAGCAATCCCTCCCGTTCGCGTGCCTGCTGAAGCTCCCTGGATACCTCAGCCACCGTATTCTCGCTGGCAGCCAGTCGAGCCCGGACTTGGTCGATGAGTGTCTTGAGCGCGTCGTTCTCGGCATCTGACTCGCCAACCAGCTGCTCGAGGCCGTCGATGATCTGCGCGAGCTGATCGATGGCCGTGTTCTTGCCCGAAAGCTCGCGGCCAATCAATACTTCGCCGATGACGAACACCGTGATGAGGAAAATCAGCACCACGACAAGGCCACCGAGCACGTCCGTGAACGCGGGCCAGATGTTGAAACTGCCAGGCCCCTCAGCCCTGCGACGCATGTCTTACTCTTCCTTGTTGAGCAGGCGGGCCAGCAGATGCAGATCGTGGCGCAACGCGCTGGTGCGATCCTGCTCCAGGGTCATCAAGGTGTCTCTCAAAGACTCGATCCGATCGTTCAGACCGCCGATCTGCTCGTTGAGACGGTTTACGCCGAGTCCATCGCGGGTCAGGGACTCCAGGATGCCCGCCACGCTGTCCAGCCGGTCGCCGGCGTTGCTCAGCAACGCGCTCAGGTAGGCCGGGGCAACGGCGACTCCCGTGCCGCCAGTGGCTGCCTGCGGTTTGTGCCAAAGCGGAATGAGGTCGCTGACCACCAGGCTTTCCAAACGGGCATGCAGGTTGTTCTGGGCGTGAAACAGTTGAAGCTCCAGAAACGCCAGGACCAGTGAGGACAGCAGACCGAACAACGATGAGGAGAACGCCACGCTCATACCATCCAGGGGCGTCGCAAGCCGCTCCTTGAGGCCCACCAGCAGCTCCATGGTATCGGCATCCGAACTGGCGCTGAGGTTGCCCAGCACATCACGAACGCCGCCGATGGTGACCAGCAGCCCGTAAAAAGTGCCAATCAGTCCCAGCAGGACCAGGGCTCCGGTCAGGTACCGCACCAGAGCGCGTCGATCCTCGGCATGGGCCGCTACCGAGTCCAGCATGTACGGCAGGGTGGCGCTTGTCTCTCCCTGGCTCAGCACCCGGTGAACCGTGCGCAGAAAGTCACCGACGCCGCTGTGGGACGGGCCAAGCAGGATCTCGTTGACATGCTCCAGCGGTTTGTTGCCGGCCTGCACCTCCGCCACCAGGGCGGTGGCATGCGCGGCGGCCCTGGAGACTCGGAACACGTTGTACAGCGCCACAAAGGTGTACGCTACGCCAAACGCAAGCGTCGCCAGTATGGTGCCGTTCAGAATCGGGTTGGATTGAACCCCGTTGACCAATTCTGTTCGCGAAAGGAAAGCCAGCACGGCCAGCACGGTTAGAAAAATAAGCGAGCGGGTCAGGTAGCGGATGTCGCCTCCGCCGCTGGCCTGTGCTCCTTGTCTCGCGCCCAGCATGGTTCAATCCTCCGTTCCTTTGAGCATCCCAGCAATGCGAATCGCGCACCTTGCCACGCGGCGGCGGTGAGTGTGAGCGGGTTCCGGGCTGATTATAGCCAGAGTGGTGCACACGACTCACCCGCACTTGTCACGGGCGTGGCCGCCCATAGCGGGGGAAATGGGCCCCAAGCCGAAATTTCGTGCGCTCCAGAGGCGTTACGGCTAGCCTAAGCTGTGGTGAGGTGAAAGCCGAGTGGTATTTCCACGCCGCCCGAGGGGCCTCGCGGTGGCATGTCGAAGCCGGATCGTCGACTGCGCTGGCGGTTTGGCCGGGGGGCGGAGCATACGGTTGTGGACTGTGGCCGTGGGGGTATCATTGGCTCAGGTTCTCCCTGACCAGATTTTTCCAGTGGATTGAGCGGACAGCATATGACAAGTCGCGTTCACGGGGCGCGGATTCTCGTTTACAGCCACGACACCTTTGGTCTCGGTCATCTCCGCCGTTGCCGCGCCATCGCCCATTCCATGGTCGAGGCGTACAAGGGCCTGTCGGTGCTCATCCTGTCCGGTTCCCCGATCATCGGCAGCTTCGATTTTCGAGCGCGTGTGGACTTTGTGAGGATTCCAGGCGTCATCAAGCTGCACAACGGAGAGTACACCTCCCTCGGTTTGCATATCGATCTGGAACAGACCCTCGCCATGCGTGCTTCGATCATTCAGCACACAGCCAGCATATTCGCCCCGGATGTGTTCCTGGTGGACAAAGAACCGCTGGGGCTCAAGGGGGAGGTGCGAGAAACACTGGCGATGCTGAAGGCGCGGGGCACGACCTGCATCCTCGGTCTGCGCGATGTCATGGACGAACCTTTGCTGTTGCGCCGTGAGTGGGAGCGCAAGAAAGTGGCCCCGGCGCTGGAGCGCCTCTACGATGAAATCTGGGTGTACGGCTTGCCGCAGATCGCCGATCCGCTGGAGGGGATCGAGGTAAGCGATGCGGTGCGTCGGAAGATGGTCTACACCGGCTATCTGCCCCGGGGGGTGCCTCAATCCGGGGATCTGAACGTACCTGCCCCGGTGCAAGCACCATATGTTCTGGTGACGCCGGGGGGGGGCGGGGATGGAGCCACCTTGGTCGACTGGGTGTTGCGGGCCTACGAGGCGGCGCCGGATTTGCCGCAGCCTGCGCTGGTGGTATTGGGGCCGTTCATGCCGCCCGTTGAACAGCGGGCCTTCCAGGACCGGATCGATGTTCTGGACAAAGTGGAGGTGCTGACGTTTGATGCCCATGTGGAGGTACTGATGGCCCGGGCATCGGGTGTGGTGGCCATGGGCGGCTACAATACGTTCTGTGAGATCCTGTCTCTGGACAAGCCGGCGATACTGGTTCCCCGCTCCCGACCTCGCCGCGAGCAATTGATACGGGCCACCCGGGCGCAAGACCTGGGGTTGGTGCGCATGCTCGATCCCGATGCCAGCAGTGCGGTGGAGCTGATGATCGAAGCATTGCGCGCGCTGCCGGCGCAAAAACCGCCTTCCCAGGTTTGTGTGCCTGGTTTGCTGGATGGCCTGGACAAGGTGAATCGGTTGGTCGGCCAGCACCTGGGTGAACCTGCAGCGCGGGCTCAGACATCCTTCGCCTGATTCCACGCATCCTCTGATTCAAGCCATGGCTTACGGCCGCGTGTTTCTTTATGTCCAGCATCTGTTGGGCGTCGGTCATCTGCAGCGGGCGCTTCGGATCGCAGCTGAGTTGGCGCACCACGGTGTGCCGGTGACTCTGGTCAGCGGCGGCATGCCCATTGAGCCGTCGATCCCTGAGGGCATCGACTGGGTGCAGCTGCCGCCGCTGCGCGCGGCCGATGCCCGTTTCAGCGACTTGGTCGACGTCAATGGGCACGCGGTGGATGAAGCGTGGCGCACAACCCGCCTTCGCCGCCTTTTGAGGGCCTTCGAAGATGCCGAACCGCAACTCCTGATCACAGAGACCTTTCCGTTCGGGCGCAGGCAGATGCGTTTTGAGTTGCTGCCGCTGCTGCGGGCGGCGCATCGGCAATCGCCGCGTCCGATGGTGGTCTCATCCGTGCGAGACGTGTTGCAGAGCGGCCGTAAGCCTGGTCGGGTGGATGAGGCTGCGGCTTGGGCGGAGCGCTTTTACGATCGGATCCTGGTGCATGGGGATCCCCGTGCGATCCGTTTTGAAGAGACCTTCGCCCCGGCAGATAGACTGGCGAGGCGCATCCACTACACCGGCTATGTGGGTGCAGGAGTGCCTCCGTTCAGCCCGCTTGGCAACGGTGAGGTGATCGTCTCTGCCGGCGGGGGCGCGGTCGGGGCCAGACTGCTTGAGACCGCGCTGGCGGCGCGCCCATTGAGCCGGGCCAGATCAATGCCCTGGCGTCTGCTGGCGGGACACAGCTCCAATCCGGACGCGTTACGGTCCCTGCGCCGCAACGCCGGAGTCGGGGTTACGGTAGAGTCTTCGCGCGCCGACTTTCCGGCATTGCTGGCCAACGCACGCCTGTCCATCTCCCAGGGGGGCTACAACACACTGATGGATATCCTTCAGGCCAGAGCCAGGGCGGTGGTGGTTCCGTTCGCTGGCGATGGCGAAACCGAGCAGACGTTTCGCGCTGCACGCTTTGCCGAAATGGGTTTCTTCAGCGTACTGCAGGAGGCTGCGCTCAATGCTGTGGCACTGGCACATGCGGTGGATGCGGCCTTGATGCGCCCCCGGCCGGACACCACCCGCATCAATCTGCAAGGCGCCGCCGACAGCGCCGCGCTGTTGGCGGGTTGGGTTCGCGGCGCGGACGCCCATGTCTGATTGGATTGCGCTCAAGGCGGAACTCGATGCCTGGTGGGATGTGGGCCGTCCGGTCACTCTGTGGTGGCGCGATGACGACGTTCAACGTGCCACACCGGCCCTGACGAGATTGCTGGATCTGAGCCGCCGGTATCGGGTTCCGTTGCTCTTGGCCGGGGTGCCTCAGGGCATGGATCGGACGCTGGTCAGCCCCATTGCCCAGGTTCCGTTGGCCTGGGTGTGCCAGCATGGTTTTGCGCACGCCAACCATGCTCCGGCCGACGAGAAACGCAGTGAGTTGGGTCCGCATCGCCCGGTGCAGCTGATGGCCCGGGAGTTGATACGAGGCCTCGATATGCTGCGCGAGCGTCTCGGGGAGCATATGTTGCCGGTCATGGTGCCGCCTTGGAATCGAATCAGCGCCCAACTGATCGAACTCCTGCCACACCTGGGGTACCGTGGCCTGTCCACTTTTGGCGCACGGGCCAGGGATCGGCCGACCACTGGGCTCACCCAGGTTAATACCCATGTGGATCTCATCGACTGGCGAGGAGGGCGGGGCTTTGTTGGCACCGAGGCCGCGCTGTCGCAACTGGTCAACCACCTTTCGGCCCGTCGAAAGGGCCAGGCGGATGTGGATGAGCCCACCGGACTCATGAGCCACCATCTGGTTCACGATGATCGCAGCTGGGCGTTTTGTGAGGGCCTGTTCGAACGCACCTGCGCCCATCCCGGCGTGCGTTGGCTAGAGCCGGGTCAGGTATTTACCCGCGACGACCGATCAGCATGAAGCGCGTATAGCGCTTCAAGGGCAGCCTGTCCGCATACAGCAGTTCCGACATCGGCGCCTGTTGACGGAACGCCGCCAGGTCGGCCACGCAGTTTACGTGTTCCTCGCATGCGAAATAGTCGTTGGACTGCAGGACCAGCAACGTGCCGGCGGGGATGGCATCGTACCAACGCTGAAAGTCATCCAGATGCTCGCAACTGGTGTTGATGACCAGGTCCGGGGACGCATGGACCTCGGCCGTGCCGCCACGACCATCAGGTTCTTCGAATCGGTCCGAGCGGTAGTTCAGGCTGGCCATATCGCGGGTTACCGCCAGAAAACGGCCCCGTTCCACGTGGCGTCGATTCAGCAGCATGGCGACCGGCGCGCACCCTGGGTCGATGTCGATGCTGATCGCCCTGCGAACCCCAAGCTGGGTCTCGTTCAACAGCATCGCGCTCAGCACGCCGTACCAGCCGCCCAGTACATAAACGGTACCCAACGGGGTTGCGGCGACCCGCATGAGCTCGGTCACCAGCCACTTTTTGCTCGCCACCTGGTTTTTGTTCAGGCTGTGGGCGAAGTTTGGATCCGGATAGCGGGATACTGTCCGCAGAACGTCGCCGATCAGGGGATGTTCCGTATATCGGGCAAGCCCATCCAGCAAGGTTTGATAGAGCTCATCCTTATCCATCGCCAGTGCGCTCCGCCACCTTGCCATCCAGCACTACAAGTCGTCGATGTGCGTGTTCGGTTTCCACGCCCGGGCAGTGGCTCAGATCGATGTCCAGTTGCACCCTCAGATCCAGGCCCGCACCCTCCACCAGACTCTCGACATTGCTGCGGCCCAGACCCCAATCCACCGCAAATTCCAGCACCGCAACCCGGGCACTGCTCAGCAAGCTGATCAGCTTGTCCCACTCCCGTCGGCGCTGCGTCGGTTCATCGCTGAAGTGCTTCATGGACGCACCCAGCAGCACCACCCCGTACGTGCCGGCCTGTACCTGGAACGATTCGGACTGAAACATGGCCGCCCGATGTTCGATCCGGCAGGGCTGTCCATTCAGCGTCGTGGCGGTGTAGGGTTGAATCAGCGGGTCTACCACCAGTACCTGCGCCGGCACCCGGGTGAGGAATCGGGTGATGGGTGTTTTGAAGCCTCCGATCTCAATCACGCTCTGGCAGTCACGGACATAGTGCGCCGCCAGCACATAGCGTGACATTGCCCCTTCCGTCAGGAGGTAGTTCATGTCCGGGTACGAGTGGGTGTCGGGTGTCTCCCAGGGGCAGGGAGTCTCGGTCATCGGGATCGGTTCTCATGTCAGCTCACGCAGGGCTCGGCATTATCCGCCCCGGTCGAGCAAATACACAACCGCATCTGAACAAGGGGTTTTGCTTGACCTGGCAAAACCCGCGGGTTAGAGCTATGTCTACAAGCACAGCTAAGAAACCCTGCCTGTGGCGGGGAGCGGGTTATTGATGGACAAACTTCTGGAGGTACGCGACCTCAGGGTTGATTTTCAGATTCACGGCGGTGTTGTTTCCGCGATACGCGGAATCAGTTTCGACGTTCGACCGGGATCGACCGTGGCGTTGGTGGGGGAATCGGGCTCGGGTAAATCGGTGACCGCCCAGGCGATCATGGGCATATTGCCCAATACCGCAAGCATCCGGGGCGGACAGATTCTGCTGCATGATCCGGTCGACCCGGATGCGGTCATCGACATCGCCGCACTGGACACGTCAGGACCGAAGATGCGCTCGATTCGAGGCGGCAAGATCTCGATCATTTTTCAGGAGCCCATGACGTCGCTGTCGCCCCTGCATACGGTTGGTGACCAGGTCAGCGAAGCCGTGTTTCTGCATCGTCAGATGGACCATGACGCCGGCATTTCCCTGACCCAGGAGATGCTGCGAATGGTGGGCTTTCCGGACCCGAAACGGGCCCTCGACATGTACCCGTTCGAATTGTCAGGGGGGTTGCGGCAGCGGGCAATGATTGCCATGGCACTGATCTGCAATCCCAGCATGCTGATCGCCGACGAACCCACCACAGCCCTGGATGTGACCATACAGGCGCAGATCCTCAGCCTGATTCTCGATTTGCAGAAAGAGCTGGGTATGGCGGTGCTGATGATCACCCACGATCTCGGCGTGGTGGCCAATCTGGCTGAGGAAGTGGTGGTCATGTACCACGGCGAGATCATGGAGCGGGGCGACGTCCATGATATTTTCGACAACCCGCAGCACCCCTACCTGAAGGCGTTGCTACGCGCGGTTCCCCATTTTGATATGAAACCCGGTGAGCGCCTGGTCCCGGTGCGCGAGATCGAACATGAAACGGGCAGCTTAATGGCAGGGAAACAACCCTGGCCAGCCGGGGCAGCGGATCGAGCACCTCACCTGTCGGTGCAGGGACTCACCAAGCATTTCACGATTCGCAAGAGCAGCTTCTTTGGGCAGGGTGACGAGACCCGCGTAACCGCGGTGGATGACGTGAGTTTCGAAGTCGCCCATGGTGAGAGCTTCGGCTTGGTGGGCGAGAGCGGCTGCGGTAAAACCACCGTCAGCAAAATGATCATGCGGGCGCTGTCACCCGACGCTGGAACCATACAGTACAACGATAAGGGTCATCCGGTGGACGTACTGGCCTTGGAAGGACGGGATCTGGAGCGGTTCCGCACCCGAATGCAGTTCATTTTCCAGGACCCGTTCAGCTCCCTGAGCCCGCGGATGTCCGTGTTCGACATCATCCGCGAACCGCTGATCATTCATCGACTGGGCGATGCCGACTATCAGGCGGAAATGTGCAAGGAGTTGATGCGCCTGGTGGGACTGGACCCGAGATTTCTCAGTCGCTATCCGCACAGCTTTTCCGGCGGCCAGCGCCAACGCATCGGCATTGCCCGAGCACTGGCTTTACAGCCTGATCTGCTGATTTGTGACGAGCCCGTTTCGGCGTTGGATGTATCGATACAGGCGCAAATTCTCAATCTGATGAAAGACCTCCAGCAGGAACTCGGGCTGACCTATTTGTTCATTTCCCACAACCTCGCGGTGGTGGATTATGTGGCGGATCGAATCGCGGTCATGTGTGCCGGTCGCTTGGTGGAGGTCGCGCCCCGTGAGGCTCTGTTCAGCAACCCGGTGCATCCCTACACTCGGGCGTTGCTGACTGCGGTGCCGTACCCGGATTTGAAGCGACCGCTGGATTTCGCCGGCATTGCCGAGGGCAAGGCTTCTGATCCGGCAGCCTGGCCTCACCCCTACACGGTGCGGGGTGACGCGCCACTCGGGCTGGTGGAGGTCGGCGATCGGCATTTCGTTCGCGTATTGGAAGACGCAGATCTTCGGGAGACTGCCTGATGGCTCGCACCCCTGGCCACCGCCCTTTGATGCTCATGTTAGCAGCCATCTTTGCGGTGAGCACGGCACATGGCGTTGACTATGTCGAAACGCCTTCCCTGGTCGATCAGGTCGCGGCGGGTGAGTTGCCGCCGGTGGCGGAAAGGCTGCCCTTGGACCCAGCCGTTGTGACCTTCGACCGGCCTGATATGTTCCCGGGAGAACACGGTGGTGAACTCAGGATCTTGATGGGCAAATCCAAGGACATCCGGATGATGATGGTCTATGGCTATGCCCGTCTGGTGGGTTACAACCAGGCGCTTGAGCTTGAGCCGGATCTGCTTCGGGATATCGAAGTGGAGGACAGCCGGATCTTCACCTTGCATCTGAGAGAGGGCCACAAGTGGTCGGATGGCCATCCCTTTACCAGCGAGGATTTTCGCTATTACTGGGAAGACATCGCCAACGACAGCGAACTGTCCCCGTTCGGCCCGCCCAAATTGCTGCTGGTGAAAGGAGATCCGCCCACGGTCGAGATACTGGATGAAGTCACGGTGCGATATACGTGGGCGCGGCCGAACCCCAATTTTCTGCCGGCCCTGGCCGGGGCGAGGCCTCTTTTCATCTATCGTCCGGCCCACTATCTGAAGCAATTCCATGGCAAATACACTCCGGTCGAGTCCATTCAGGCGATAATAGATCGAACCGGGACGCGAAACTGGGCCGGACTCCATCACCGCATGGACCATCCCTACAAATCCGACAATCCCGACTTGCCGGTACTCCAGCCCTGGAAGGACATCACGCCGCCGCCCGCAGACCGGTTCTTATTTGAGCGCAATCCGTTCTACCACCGGGTGGACATCAACGGTTTGCAACTGCCCTACATCGATCGTGTTGTGGTTAACATCGCCGACAACAAACTGGTGCCTGCAAAGGCGGGCGCCGGGGATACCGATCTTCAGGGCCGCTATCTGCGATTCGACAACTACACGTTTCTGAAGGCCAGCGAGGAGCGAAACGACTACCAGGTTCGTTTGTGGCGCACCGCGCGCGGGTCCCAGATCGCCCTCTATCCAAATCTCAACGTCACCGACCCGGTTTGGCGGGAACTGGTGCGCGACGTGCGTTTCAGGCGTGCCCTGTCATTGGCCATAGATCGGGTGGAAATCAATGAAGTGGTTTACTACGGGCTGGCCCATGAAGCCGCCAACATGGTGTTGCCGGAGAGTCCACTGTTCCGCGAAGAATACAGGGATGCCTGGGCCCAGTTCGACTTGGCCGAGGCCAACCGGCTGTTGGATGAGATTGGACTCACGGAGCGCAACAAGCGCGGCCTGAGGTTGTTACCCGACGGTCGGCCTATGGAGTTGGTGATCGAGACCGCCGGTGAAAGCACCGAGGAAACCGACGTGCTTGAGTTGATCCACGACAGCTGGGTCAAGATCGGGGTCAAGCCATTCGCAAAGCCATCCCAGCGCGAAGTGTTCCGCAATCGGATATTCTCCGGTGACGCGGTCATGTCGATCTGGTCAGGCCTGGACAATGGCATCCCCACCCCGGAGATGGTCCCGGTGGAGTTCGCGCCAACTTCGCAGGTGCATCTGCAGTGGCCTCAGTGGGGGCAGAACTACGAGACCGGAGGCGAGGCGGGCGAGCCGCCGGATCTCCCCGAAGCTCAGCGGCTTATGTCATTGTATGTGGCCTGGGAGCAGGCTGAGAGCGCCGAGCAGCGAGAAGCCATCTGGCACGAGATGCTGTCGATTTTCGCCGATCAGGTTTACACCATCGGCGTCGTGTCCGGCGTGCGACAGCCGGTGGTGGTTTCCAACGATCTGCATAATGTGCCGGTGGAGGGCATATACAGTTGGGATCCCGGCGCCTACTTCGGCATATACCATCCCGACACATTCTGGTTAGATCCAGAGCGGCGCTGAGTTTACCCAAGAGTCCAGGTCGATATGTTCCGATACATCGTTCACCGCCTGCTGCTGATGATCCCGACCCTGTTGGCGATCAGCATCATTGTGTTTGTCATCATCCAGTTGCCGCCCGGCGATTATCTGGAAAGCGAGATAGCGGAGTTACAAAGCCAGGGCGAGTCGGTGGACGAGGAGAAGATCGCCTTCCTGCGCCAGCATTATGGTCTCGACAAACCCATGCACGAACAGTATGTGCATTGGCTGTTTGGCATGGTGCAGGGGGATTTCGGCTATTCCTTCGAATACAATCTCCCGGTCAACGACGTGGTTGGCGACCGTCTGTTCCTAACCGTCATCGTCTCCATGGTGACGATCCTGTTTACCTGGGCGGTGGCGTTCCCCATCGGAATCTACTCGGCCACCCACCAGTACAGCTGGGGGGACTACGGCTTGACGTTTCTGGGCTTCATCGGTGTCGCGACGCCCAATTTCCTGCTTGCCCTGGTCATGCTGTACCTGGCCAACGTCTGGTTCGGGACGTCCATCGGCGGCTTGATGGACCCGGAGTACATCGACCAGCCCTGGAGTTGGGCCAAGTTCATGTCGGTGCTGGAACACATGTGGATTCCAGTGGTCGTGATTGGCACCTCGGGTACCGCTGGCATGATCCGTCGGCTGCGGGCAAATCTACTGGACGAGTTGCAGAAGCAGTACGTCACCACCGGGCGCGCAAAGGGCTTGCCACCCGGGAAGCTGCTGCGCAAGTATCCGCTGCGCATGGCGTTGAATTTTTTCATATCCGATATCGGCAGCCTGTTGCCATCGGTGATTTCGGGGGCAGAGGTGGTGGCGGTGGTCATGTCGCTGCCCACCACCGGACCGATGCTGCTGTCCGCGCTGCAGAGTCAGGACATGTATCTGGCGGGCTCGTTCCTGATGTTTCTGGCCACGCTCACGGTTGTCGGCGTGCTGGTGTCGGATATCGCATTGGCAATTCTGGATCCAAGGATTCGTTTTGAGGGGGGGTCCACCCGATGATCTCCTCCGACCGACACAAGCACCTGGAGCACTTTGTTTCCAGCGAGCCGTTCGACCCGCGTTCGGTGGAAGCGCTGACGCCGGAGCAGGAACGATTCTACCTGGCCTCCCAATGGAAGCTGATGTGGTGGAAGCTCAAGCGACACAAAGTCGCCCTGGTGTCGGGTGCCATACTGTTGCTGATGTATCTGATTGCCGCATTCTGCGAGGTGGTTGCGCCCTACGAGCTGCAGACGCGGAACTCACAGTATGTGTACTCCCCACCCCAGTCGATCCACCTGTTCCATGACGGCGAGTTCGTGGGCCCCTTCGTCTACGGTTGGGAGCGGACCTTGAACATGGAGAACCTCAAGCGGGAGTACACAGAGGATCCCTCAAGAGTCTATCCGTTGCGTTTTTTCTGTCAGGGCGATCCCTATCGTTTCTGGGGTCTGTTCGAGTCGCAATTCCACTTGGTCTGCCCGGCGGAGGGGGGCATCCTCTATCTGCTGGGCACGGACCGGCTGGGTCGGGACGTGCTCTCGCGGATCATCTACGGTTCCCGTATCTCGCTGACCATCGGCTTGCTGGGCATCACCGTCAGTTTCACCCTGGGCATCATCATCGGTGGCCTTGCCGGTTACTACGGTGGCTGGGTGGACAATATTGTCCAGCGCATGATCGAAATCTTGCGTTCTTTTCCGGAGATCCCACTTTGGATGGCGCTGTCCGCGGTACTGCCGGTTCACTGGAGTCCACTGCTTATCTACTTCGGTATTACCATGATCCTGGCGATCCTGGACTGG
>Ga0316187_10000940_pt1 | contig 24279 bp, 25 predicted proteins | sample CroRivburrow1_MG_FD_204927 | JGI IMG/M metagenome (GOLD analysis project Ga0316187, IMG submission 204927) | Coastal sediment microbial communities from Maine, United States - Cross River worm burrow 1 | ecosystem: Environmental > Aquatic > Marine > Coastal > Sediment | place: USA: Maine...
TTGGCTGGCGTGACAACATCCCGTTGGTCAGTTGGGTCATCTTGCGAGGGCGCTGCCGGCACTGCAGGGCTCGTATCTCGATCCGCTATCCAATCGTCGAGGGGGTAACGGCCGCGTTGTTCACAGCAACCGTCGTCGTCATTGGTGCCCAGTGGGTGCTCCCGGCCTACCTGTGGTTCGTCGGCGTGACGGTCGCCCTCACGCTCACCGACCTCGACCACAAACTGATCCCCAATCGGATTCTCTTCCCAAGTTCGATCGCAGGAGCCATCCTGCTCGGAGTCGGAGCACTTATCGACGGCGAAGCAGCCAGCTTTGGTCGGGCTCTGCTTGGCGCCACCGCCTACTTCGTCTCGCTACTGGTCGTGGCCCTCATCGCCAAGGGAGGATTCGGCTTCGGAGATGTGAAACTGGCCTGGTTCCTTGGTCTCTATGCCGCGTATCTCGGCTGGGGTGAGCTCCTCGTGGCGATCTTTATGCCGTTCGCCATTGGCGGAGTGGCGTCGATTCTGCTCCTGGTCACTCGCATCAAGGGTCGCAAGGACGCCATCCCGTTCGGCCCCTACATGGTTATCGGGGCGTACCTCGCTGTGGTCGCCGGGCAGCAGATCGTGGACTGGTACCTCGGTTAAACGGGCCGACGGCGACCGAGTTGCAGTAGTTGAGGATATTCCTGACAATAGGTAGCCTGCCGCGCGGTGAATGACAAGCGTGTGATTTAGAGTCATTCGCCAACGGGGCCCAGCGGAGAAGATGAGGCGGAGTTGACCGGATGGCTGTGACCGTAGGTCTGGACATCGGTGGCAACGCGGTGCGTGTCGCTGTCGTTGACACCGGCAAGTCGAGTCGTGTGGTCCGCCGATATGCGGAGATGCCCCTGCCGGGCGGTGCCGTCAACGGCGGTGAGATTGTCGACGAAGGCGCCGTGGCCGAAGCTGTTGGCGCCCTATGGAAACGCCACAAGCTCCCGCGCAAGCGTGTTGTGGTTGGTACGGCAAATCAGCGACTCGCGGTGCGCCAGGTCGACGTACCCCAGATGGGCTCGGACGAACTGGCCGAAGCCTTGCCATTCCAGGTACAGGACTCAATCCCCATCTCGATCGAAGATGCAGTCCTGGATTTTGTGCCCCTCGAGCAGTTTGTGACTCCGGAGGGTGAGCCAATGGAATCGATTCTGGCGATCGCCGTCCACCGTGACATTGTCGATTCGATCCTCCGAGTCATGGATACGGCAAAGGTGGCTCCGGCAGCCGTGGATCTACAGGCCTTCGCGCTGGTTAGGTCGATATTCGGGCTGGAATCCGGTGTCGGGAACCCGTTGCAGGCAATCGTCGACATCGGAGCGTCGATTACGCAGGTGGTGATCGCCCGAGCGGGGACGGCTCATTTCGTGCGGCTGCTGCCGCGAGGCGGCGACGACTTCACCGCGGCGCTTCGCGACGGTCTCGATCTGGACGGCGATAGCGCAGACGAACTCAAACGAACTGTCGGCGTTGAGCCGCTGGGCATGCCCGAGGGCGACGATGAGGTCTCACAAGCGCGCCGCGTGTTGACCGAGCAGGCCGACTCGCTCATCGATGAAGTGCGCGGCTCGGTCAATTATTTCGAAACGTCTTCCGGCGACCAGCGTGTTGAGCGCCTGGTAGTGGCGGGCAATGCCGCCCGGCTGCCTCATCTCGCGAACAGGTTCGGTCGATCGTTGACCGTAGACGTTGAACCGGCGCGAGTCCTCGAGCTGGTCGAGATCGGGAATATCGAGATGTCCGATGAGGACGTGCTCGATGCGCAGCCCGTCATCCCGACCGCGGTCGGCCTTGCCTTGTGGGGTGAGGTCGAATGAGGTCCATCAACCTGTTGCCCCCCGAGGCTCATGTCAAAGAGCAGGCTCGAGCCAGGGTCGCCCGTCTCGCACTGCTGGCCGTCCTGTATCTGGCGCTTCTGGTTGTCCTGACGCTCATTTGGCAGGGGCGCGTGACGGAGGCAGAACAAGACGCGGCTGCCCAGCAGCAGACGAATCGTGCTCTGGAGGCCCAGCTCCTCGAATTCCAGACCGTCGAGGGATTGGTGGCGGAATACGACGCCAACGTGGCGTTGATGCAAGTGGCCCTGGCCGATGACCTTTCCTGGGGGAGAATCCTCAACGATCTCGGCAGAATCATCCCAGACTCTGTATGGCTCGAAAGCTTCCGTGGAACGGTGGAGGCCGATCCCGCCACTCCGCAAGTCGGAGCGGTCCAGGTGACCGGCGTCGGCTTCGATTTCCCGGATGTGTCGGCGTGGCTGCGTTCGCTGGACTCGGACCGCTTCCCGGCTGGGACTTCGACCTGGGTGACCAGCGTGACTGAGGGTCAGATCGGCGAAGCGGAAGTGGTCAACTTCATCTCCCAGACCTCTCTCACGGAGGCCGCGCGCAGCGACCGCCTGGACACCCGTATTCCGAGGACCGGCCTATGAAACTGAGTGGTAACGCGGCCAAAATCGTCGCCGCGGCGTTGGCACTTCTGCTGATCACCGTGATCTGGTGGCTGCTGGTCTTCTCGCCGAAGCGCGATGCGATCAACGCCGCCGAGGCGGAGCTGGACACCGCATTGCTGCGTGCGGAAACGCTGCAGACACGGCTGGCCCAGCTTGGCGAGATCAAAGACAACGAACTGTCCTACCTCTTTGCGATCGGCCAGATGGAGTCCAGTATCCCGGCAACGCCTCAAGCCGACGCGTTCATCGAGGACATCACCTTCCTCGCCGAGACAACCGGCGTCGAGCTGAGCGCCATCTCACTCACCCCTCCCGTCGCCGATCCGGATACGGGAGGATTTGAGGTCCCGGTCTCATTGAACATCGAGGGCGAGTACTTCGAGGTGCTCGGATTCCTGTACGGCGTCGAAGCCCTCGACCGGCTGGTTAGGGTCGATTCGATTGGGCTCAATCCACTGCCGGTGTTGGAGGTGCCTGTCGAGGAACCTCCTGAGGGCGAGGATGTGACCGAGGACGTAGCCTAGCCCCGGGTCCGCCCCAACGCCGACCTGCTCGATGTCGATATCACGATGCGGATCTTTACCCGATCGCCCGCCGCCGGCAGTGGCGATGGCGCAGGAGGCGCAGTGCCCCAGGACGGCACTGCGGGAGGAGGGGACACCTGATGTATCGATCCCTACGACCGATGGCCGCGACTGCCGTGGCGGTGCTAATGCTGGTGGCAGCAGTGGCGTTGGCTTGGATGGTTATCACATCCGGCATCCTTTCGGCCTCATCAGCGGAGGCCGACCCATCGAACCCTGCGAATCCCGCGGGGGTCGAAGTGGCCTCCGTGGTCGAGCCGGCGGCAGTTGTGTCCGGGGGTTTCCAGGTATCACAACCGCGCGATCCATTCCGTCCGCTGATCACCGAGAGCTCTCCGGTGGCAGGTCAGCCTGGCACCGGTGGTAGCGACGGCACGGGCAGTGGAAACGGGTACGACCCGACCGGCACCGCCATCACGCTCCAGGAGATCCGTGATGTATCGGGCGTGATCCGCGCGACGGTAATCGTCAATGGCGTGAGCTACGACGTCGGCGTGGGGGAGACCTTTGCCGGCTCCTACAAAGTGATAAGTCTCACCGCTACAAAGGGCGTCTTCATGTTCGGAGACAGCGCATTTGAGCTCACTGTCGGTCAGCAGATTCTGAAATGATCGACCGGCCGAGAACTCCGCTCCGGCGGAGCCCCGAAAAGGAAGAGGGAGCGGCGAGGCCGCTCCCTCTTCGCGTTTCGGGCTGCCCGCAACTTTCGGGTCCCGCGCGAAACGCAACGCGCATGTGTCCACCCGAAGGGGGAAGGGCCCCGTCAGCGACGGAGTCGCTGCGCGGGTAGGCGGGCGCGTCGCCTGAGGTGGCTCCCGGTACGAGGGTTCTGTCACCTGGCTGGAAGGGCAACCTTTAGCCGGGAGCCGCCTCGAAGCTGCGCCCCCCTTTCCCACCCTGCGGGCGGTGCCCCTCCCCCCGCCGGGGGAAGACACAAGGTGAGGTCGTTCGACCGCCGCTTTGTACGACCGGCTCTCCCTGAGCCTCTACCCTTCTCCTATGTTGAGAATTCTTACGGCGGGTGAGTCGCATGGGCCGGGACTCGTTACGATTGTCGAGGGGATGCCGGCGGGCATCGAGGTGAGCACGGCCGGGATGAGCGATGAGTTGATGCGCCGCCGCGCCGGGTATGGCCGCGGAGCGCGTATGAAGCTGGAGCGCGACGAACTCGAGATCATGGGTGGAGTGCGGTTCGGATCGACGTTGGGGAGCCCGGTGGCGGTGATCATCCGCAATACCGAATGGCCGAAATGGGAAAGAGAAATGTCGGCCGAGCCCGGTGAGTCCGAAAAGCCGCTTACGACTCCGCGCCCGGGCCACGCCGATCTGGCCGGGATGATGAAGTACGACACCCACGATGCAAGGGATATCCTCGAGAGGGCGTCCGCTCGTGAAACGGCCGCCCGCTCCGTAGCCGGCTACCTTGCCAAGCAGCTTCTCCGCGGTGTTGGTGTCGAAGTGGTCAGCCATGTCGTCGCCATTGGTGACGTGACGGCGGGCGAAACCGAGTTACCCCTCCCGGAAGATCGGGACGAGATCGATGCGTCACCCGTGCGAGCTTTTGGGCGTTCCACCGAGGCCGAGATGATCGCGGCGATCGATGCCGCCAAGAAGGATCGAGACACCCTTGGAGGCGTCGTTGAGGTACTCGTATACGGTCTCCCGCCCGGCATCGGGAGTCACGTTCACTTCGATCGCAGGCTCGATGCCCGCCTTGCCGGTGCTCTCATGTCGATACAGGCGATCAAAGGCGTTGAGGTTGGCGACGGTTTCACGACGGCGGCCCGCCCCGGTTCGGCTGCTCACGACGAGATCTATCACGATGGCGCCGCCTTCAACCGGCAGACCAACCGCGCCGGAGGGATCGAGGGTGGTATGACCAGCGGGGGGCCGGTGAGGGTGCGAGCAGCTATGAAGCCGATTTCGACGGTGATGCGCCCCCTCGACACCGTCGACGTCGGAACGAAAGAGCCCACCAAGGCATTTCGTGAACGGAGCGACGTGTGCGCGGTGCCGGCGGCCGGCGTGGTCGCCGAAGAGATGGTGGCGATTACGGTCGCCCAGGAAATGCAGCGCAAGTTCGGCGGAGACACGTTGGGCGACTTGCAGCAAGCACTCATGGCGTATCGCGACCGCCTGGCAAGATTTTGAACGCCGTGTCCGAACACATCTGGCTCATCGGGATGATGGGGTCCGGCAAGTCCACGGTGGCGCGCCGCGTTGCCGAGAAGATCGGATGGGGATGGCTCGATCTCGACGAGATCATCTCGCAAGGCTTCGAAAGCTCGATCACAGAATTCTGGACGTCGCAGGGTGAGGAGGCGTTTCGCGATATCGAGATGGCGGCACTGAGCGCAGTAGCGAGTGACTCAGACCGGGTTGTGGCTACCGGTGGTGGAGTTGTCGTGCGGGAGGACAACGTTGCCACGATGCGTGCATCGGGCCTCGTAGTGTGGCTGCAGGCGACACCTGAGACCCTGGTGAGGCGCATTGGCGCCGGGGCCGGGCGCCCGATATTGCATGAGGAAGATCGCCTGGCGACCTTGACCGACGTCCTGGCGGCCCGCTGGGCGGCATACGATGGAGCGGCCCATGTGAGTGTGGCGACGGACGACGTGCCGATCGAGACTGTGGTGGGCCGTATCGAGGAACTATGGAACGAATTCGGATAACCCAGGGCGACAAGACCGCCAGCGAGGTGTTCATCGGCGATGGTGTCGCCACGTCCGCCGAGTTGGTGATGCCGCCGCGCTCGGGCCGTCGCCGGGTGGCGATACTCACCCAACCCGGCTCGCGGGACACGGCAGGCGCGCTCGAGGAGGTTCTGCGAGGCGGCGACCAGGAGGTGGCTCTCCGCACTCTTCCCGACCGCGACAAGGCGAAGACCCTCGTCGTCGTGGAAGAAACCTATCTCTGGCTCAATTCGCTCGGAATCACCCGCCACGACACCATCGTTGCGGTCGGCGGTGGCGCGGCGACTGACGTCGGCGGCTTCGTCGGCGCGACCTACCTGCGCGGTATCGAAACCGTGCTGGCGCCGACGACACTCCTCGGAGCCGTCGACGCGGCGATTGGCGGCAAGACGGCAGTCAACGTCGGGGGCAAGAACCTGGCCGGAGTATTCAGTCACCCGGCGCGTGTGATCATCGACACGGCAGTCCTGGCCGAGTTGCCAGAGGAACTACTGATTGAGGGCACCGCTGAAGCGGTCAAAGCGGGGTTCATCGCCGACCCCGATCTGGTGGCTCTCTATGAAGCCGACGGGCTCGCCGCGCCCCTGGCCGAGGTGGTGCGTCGCGCTGTCCGCGTGAAATCGGAGGTAGTGAGTGCCGACTTCACCGAGCAGGGCCGGCGGGCCATATTGAACTACGGTCATACGGTGGGCCATGCCGTCGAATTCGTCAGCGGGATTCCCCACGGCCATGCCGTTGCTATCGGCATGGTGGCGGCCGGAAAGGCGGCTGAGCTACTCACGGGGTTCGAATCGGCCGCCGCCCAGCGGGAGCTGTTGGCAAAGCTGCGTTTGCCGGTGGACGTGGCCGATGTCGATCGCGAAGCGGTGGAGGCTGCGCTTCTGCTCGACAAGAAGCGTGATTCGACCGGCGTCCGTATGGTGCTGCTCGAAGCATTTGGAAAACCGACGGTGATGACCGTCGACATGACTACCGTACGCGCCGCTTTGTGCGCCGTTGGCGTCTGCTGACAATTCCGAGGAGATACCGACGCTGATGATTTCCACCAACGACCTCAAGCCTGGAATGGCCCTCGACCTGCCGGAAGGTCTGTTCCAGGTGCTCGAATACCAACACGTCAAGCCCGGCAAGGGGAAGGCATTCGTCCGTACGCAGCTGCGCAACTTGAATAGCGGCGCGGTGGTGGACCGAACTTTCCGCGCCGGAGAGAACGTCCCGCGGGCGATCATCGATCGCGCCGATTACCAGTACCTCTACTCGGATGAGATGGGTTATGTGTGTATGAACCTCGAGACGTTCGAGCAAATGACGATCTCGAAAGAACTGGCGGCGGATGTCTCCGACTTCCTCGTCGAGTCGATGACGGTTCAGGTCAACACCTACCAGGGGAATCCGATCGGGATCGAGCTGCCTGCTTCAGTCGAGCTCGAAGTGACCTACGCGGAACCCGGGGTCAAGGGCGACCGAGTGTCGGGGGCAACGAAGCCGGCGACGCTGTCAACCGGACTGGTGATTCAAGCACCGCTGTTCATAGATCAGGGCGACATCGTCAAAGTCGATACGCGCACCGGGACCTACATCACCAGGGTGACGTGAACCGCGACAGTCGCGCTGAAGCTCTCGGCGCGCTCTACGCAGCAGAAGCCCGCGGCGGCCCGCCGGAGGAAGCGGGTCTGTCGGCAAGGGCGCGCAAGCTCGCCAACGGTGTCTGGGAGAACCGTCGGGCACTCGACAAGGAGATTGCCGCGGCCGCCACCGGGTGGCGCCTCGAGCGGATGCCGGCCGTAGATCGTGCCGTGCTGCGGCTGGCTCTGTACGAGCTCCGCCACACCGAGACTCCGATTGGTGTGGTGATTTCGGAAGCGGTCGCGCTGGCGAAGGAGTACTCGACCGCCCGCTCCGGCCCCTTCGTCAACGGTGTGCTGGCCAAATTGGCAGCCGGGCCCTCAGAAGACCCCGGGCAATGAATTCCGCGACGGAGTAACGCTGCTACAGTCACGGCCGAACTTCCCTTTAATCACGGTCCAGAGAGGCCGGAAAGGAACGAGTACATGCTGGCTCTACGCGAGCGGTCGGCGCAAGTACGCTCCGACCATCCGTCGTTTGTTCCCCTCCCTTCGAGTTCCGACTGGTGGCTCGTATGAAGCGCGTCATGGACGAGAAGGACGTTGCTCGAGCGATCCGGCGCGTCGCGCACGAGATCTCCGAACGCAATCGGGGTGCCGGAGACGTGATCCTGGTGGGAATCCACACCAGGGGAATTCCGCTCGGCGACCGCATTCGTCGGGAACTCGAGGCGATTGAGGAAACGGAGATCCCGCTGGGGACTCTCGACATCGGCCTCTACCGCGACGACTTTGCCTCGCGGCCCGCTCCTGTGATCGGCCGGACGGACATACCAGACGCGGTCGAAGGCCGCACGGTTGTCCTCGTGGACGATGTCCTCTACACGGGCCGCACGATCCGGGCCGCACTGGACGCCCTAACGGACATCGGCCGCCCGGCACGCATCCAGCTCGCCGTCCTCGTCGATCGAGGTCACCGGGAACTCCCGATACGGGCGGATTACGTCGGCAAGAACCTACCCACGTCAGAGAAGGAGCGCGTCACCGTGCATTTGCAGGAGATAGATGGCGAAGAAGGCGTCTGGATCGAGGCCACGCTATGAACCATCTGCTCACGACCCAAGACCTCGATCGTGACCAACTCACGATGCTGCTCGATACGGCCGACGGCATGGTTTCGTTGCTGGAGCGTGACATTGCCAAGGCGCCGACGCTGCGTGGCAAGACCGTCGCCACGATGTTCTTCGAGCCGTCGACTCGCACGAAGCTCTCTTTCGACAAGGCGGCCAAAGCGCTCTCGGCCGACGTCATGTCTTTCACCGCGTCCAGCTCGTCGCTGAGCAAGGGCGAAAGCCTGAAGGACACAGTCCTCACCGTTCAAGCGCTCGGCGTCGACCTCATGGTGGTGCGCCACGGCGCCACCGGGGCTCCGTGGCGAGTGGCAGAGTGGGTGGACGTGCCGGTGGTGAACGCCGGCGACGGTGCGCACCAGCACCCCACCCAGGCGCTGCTCGATTCGCTCACGCTCCGGCAACACTTCGGCACGCTCGACGGCGTCAAGATCGGCATCGTCGGCGACATCCGTCACAGCCGGGTCGCTCGATCGAATGTCTTCGCGTTCGCGACTCTCGGAGCCGACATCACGTTGATCGCGCCACCGACCCTGCTTCCCGTCGCCAACAGCGAGTGGCCGGTGCGCACCACGAGTGAACTCGACGATGCGCTGACCGGGCTCGATGCCGTGTACCTGCTGCGGGTGCAGAGCGAGCGCGGCGGCGCCAGCGTCTTCCCGTCGCTGGGCGAGTACCGGGCTCGATTCGGATTGACGGCCGAACGATTCAAGAGGCTCAAGCCCGATGCGGTTGTGCTGCACCCTGGTCCCATGATCCGCGGAGTCGAGATCGACGCCGTGGTCGCGGACGATCCGCGAGCACTCGTGCTCGATCAGGTAACGAACGGGGTAGCCGCCCGGATGGCGGTCCTTTACCACCTCCTGGGAGGGGAAGCTGATGTCTAGAACGATTTTCCGCAATGGGACCGTCTTGACGGCCGAAGGCCCGGTAAACGCCGACGTTGAGGTCGCCGAAGGCGCTGTCGTCGCAATCGGCGCGGTCGCCTCGGTCGGTGACGATGTCCGTGAGCTCGATTGTGACGGCCTGTGGGTCGGCCCGGGGTTCGTCGACATTCACACTCACCTGCGTGAGCCCGGCCACGAGTACAAAGAAGACACCGAGAGTGCCTCGCGGGTCGCGGCTGCGGGGGGCTACACCTCGATTGTCGCTATGCCGAATACCGATCCGGTGATCGACAGCGGCCACCTGGTTCGCTACACGATTGAGCGGGGTCGTGAGGTAGGCCTGCTCGAGGTCGCCTCGGCCGGGTGCGTCACCGCCGGGCGGGCCGGTGAGAAGCTCGCCCACCTCGATGACCTCTGGGCGGCCGGTGTCCGCATGTTCACCGACGACGGTGATGTCGTCGCCGACGCCGGTTTGCTGCGTCGAGCCATGGAATACCTCGCCCAGCTCGGCGGGGTCGTGGCCCAACACGCCATTGACCCCGGTCTGGCCCGAGGGGGTCATATGCACGAAGGTCCGGTCGCCTCCGGCTTGGGGATGTACGCCATTCCTTCTGCCGCAGAGACCGTCGTCGTCGCCCGCGACATCGAGTTGGTGAGGCTCACGGGCTGCAACTACCACGTGCAACACATCTCAGCCGCGCCCACCGTGGAGTTGGTCGCAGCCGCCAAGCAAGAGGGTCTGCCGGTTACGGCCGAGGTGACCCCACACCACCTCGCCTTCACCGATGGAGATGTCGGAGCGACCGACCCGGCGTTCAAGATGATGCCCCCCCTGCGGAGCGAAGCGGATCGCACGGCTCTGGTGGCCGGATTGAAGTCCGGCGTCATCGACGTGGTTGCCACCGATCACGCACCGCACGCCGATCACGAGAAGGACGTCCCGTTCGAACACGCTCCCAACGGAGTCATCGGCCTCGAATGGGCGGCTGCGGTCGTCAATGACCGGGTGGGTCTCGATCCGGTGCGCTTCTTCGAGGCAATGTCGGTCAAGCCCGCTGCCATCGCCCGCATCGCGGGCCAGGGACATTGGCTGGCGGCCGGAGCACCGGCCAATGTCACGGTCTTTGATCCCAACGGAATCACCGAGGTGCAGCACTCGCGATCGAAGTCGCGCAACGCGCCGTACTTCGGTCGGCAATACGCCGGCGCCGTCACGTACACCATGTATGCCGGAGCTATGACCTACGAGGAGAGTGGGGTTCTCGTCTGAACCTGCGCCAACCGGGCGGCGTGCTGGCTCTTGCCGATGGGACGATCCTGCGCGGCACAGGCGTGGGCGCCACCGGAATGGCGACCGGCGAGATCGTCTTCAACACGGCGATGACCGGATATCAGGAAATCATCACTGATCCCTCGTATGCGGGGCAAGTTGTCGTCATGACGACACCACACATCGGCAACTATGGCACCAATGGGCTTGATGATCAGGCCGCCGGACCCCGCTGCGCTGGCTTTGTTGTCAGGTCGATGTCCCGGATCGACTCCAGCTGGCGGAGCGAGGGCGCACTGTCGGGGTGGTTGCGCGAGCGCAACGTGGTCGCCTTGACCGACATCGACACCCGGCGCCTGACCCGGCACATTCGTACCCACGGAGCGATGCCGGCTGCTCTGGGAGTCGACGTTGCGGAGGCCGATCTTGTGGCGGCGGCGGCAGCCGCCCCATCCATGCAGGGCCGGGACTTGACCCGATTGGTAACGACAGAGGCGCCCTATGTGGTGGCCCCGGGAGAGGGGGCGGCAGCACGGGTGGTTGCGTACGACTTTGGCATCAAGCGCGACATCATCGCCCAACTCACCCGACACGGTATGGAGGTGCATGTGGTCCCGGCTGCAACGCCGGCGGACGAGGTGCTGGCGCTCGATCCATCGGGGGTCTTTCTCTCCAACGGGCCCGGTGATCCGGAACCGGTCACCGCAGCCGTGACGGCTGTAAAGGGACTACTCGGGAAGGTCCCGGTATTCGGGATCTGCCTCGGCCAACAGATTCTCGGCCTGGCGCTCGGTGCCGCCACCGCCAAGCTGCCGTTCGGCCACCACGGCGGCAACCATCCGGTGCGCAACCTCGCAGACGGCACGGTCGACATCACGTCGCAGAACCACGGATTCACCGTCGACCTCTGGACCCTGGCGGACGGCGAGCCGCCGCCGCGGCAGTCCGGGATTCCCGGACCCGAGTTGTTGCCCGCCGAGGTCGAGTCCGAATTCGGAGCCATCGTGCCGACACATCAGAACCTCAACGATGGCACTCTTGAAGGCTTCGAGTGCCGCGATGTGGCAGCCTTTTCGGTTCAGTACCACCCGGAAGCGGCGCCGGGGCCCAACGACGCGACGCGGCTCTTTGACCGATTCGCCCGCGTCCTGGACGCGGTCTGATGCCGCGTCGGGACGACATCTCCACGATCCTTGTCATCGGCTCGGGTCCAATTGTCATCGGGCAGGGTTGCGAGTTCGACTATTCGGGCACGCAGGCTGTCAAGGTGCTGCGGGAAGACGGCTATCGCGTGGTCCTCGTCAATTCCAACCCGGCGACAATCATGACCGATCCCGAGTTCGCCGACGCCACCTACGTTGAGCCGATCACGGCCGGCGTAGTCGAGACCATCATCGCCAAGGAACGACCGAACGCGTTGCTGGCGACCCTCGGTGGCCAAACTGCGCTCAACGTCACGATGGAGCTCGCCGAACGGGGCACCCTCGAGCGCTACGGCGTGGAGTTGATCGGAGCCGGGCTCGACGCCATCGAAACGGCGGAGGATCGGGGCCGTTTCAAGGCGGCGATGGAGGCCATTGGGATCGCCACCGCTCGGGCCCACTATGTCACCAGCCTCGATGAAGCGCTCCACGCCGTCGCCGATATCGGCTACCCGGCAATGGTGCGCCCCTCTTACATCCTCGGTGGCGGCGGCACCGGCATGGCTCACGACGGAATGCAGTTCCGCGAGATCGTGGCTGCTGGCCTCGATGCCTCGCCGACCCGTGAGGTGTTGATAGAGGAGTCGGTTCTCGGGTGGAAGGAGTACGAGCTCGAGGTCATGCGGGACAACAAGGACAACGCCGTCATCGTGTGCTCCATCGAGAACCTCGACCCGATGGGGGTGCACACGGGCGACTCGATCACGGTGGCTCCGGCGATGACACTCTCAGATCGCGAATACCAGGAGATGCGTGACGAAGCGATTGCATGTCTGCGCGCCGTTGGAGTCGAGACCGGAGGTTCGAATGTGCAGTTCGCCGTCGATCCGGCATCGGGGCGCCGCATCATCATCGAAATGAACCCGCGGGTGTCGCGCAGTTCGGCGTTGGCATCGAAGGCCACCGGATTCCCCATCGCCAAGATCGCGGCCCGGTTGGCGGTGGGTTACACGCTTGACGAGGTAGCGAATGACATAACCGGAGCAACCCCGGCCTCATTCGAGCCGGCTCTCGACTATGTGGTAGTCAAGGCGCCGCGTTTCGACTTCGCCAAGTTCCCATCGGTGGCCCCGGTGCTCGGCACTTCCATGCAGAGTGTCGGCGAGGCCATGGCGATCGGAAGGACGTTCCCTGAGGCCCTTCAGAAAGCGCTGAGATCGCTCGAGACCGGCCGCCACGGACTGAACGCCGACCAGGGCGAGAGCCAGCTGCTCGCCTTGGAGACGGCCGACGTGCTCAGTCGGGCAGCGATTCCCGCACCCGACCGGATCTTCCTGGTGGCCGAGGCGCTGCGACGCGGTGTCGATCCCGGGTTGTTGAACGAGATCAGCAGGATCGATCCCTGGTTCATCGATCAGATGCTTCAGATCGTAGAGTTGCGCGAGGAATTGGCGGCCGGCAAGCCGGACTATGACCTTCTGCTCGCCGGCAAACGTTTCGGATACTCCGACGCCCAGCTTGGCTACCTCTGGCAGATCCACGAGGATCAGGTGAGGGAGCATCGAGAGACGCACGGCATCCGCGTGACCTACAGCACTGTTGACACCTGCGCGGCGGAATTCGAGGCGGAGACTCCCTACTTCTACAGCGGGTACGAAGAAGAGAGCGAGACCCGACCGCCGGGCGACCGTACCGTTGTGGTCCTCGGTTCCGGCCCCAATCGAATCGGCCAAGGGATCGAGTTCGACTACTGCTGCGTGCACGCGTCTTTTGCGCTGCGCGACGCCGGGTATGAGCCGGTGATGGTCAACTGCAACCCGGAAACCGTCTCGACCGACTACGACACGAGCGATCGGCTCTACTTCGAGCCGCTCACCACTGAAGACGTCCTCGCCGTCATTGCCGAAGAACAGCCGGCTGCGGTGATCGTGCAACTCGGTGGGCAGACCCCGCTGAGCCTGGCCGCCGCCCTTCAGGCCGAGGGGATCAGGATTGCCGGAACCCAGCCGGATGCAATCGATGCCGCCGAGGATCGAGAACGTTTCTCTGCAATCTGTCGCTCCGCGAGAGTCCCGCAGCCACCCCACGGTACCGCGGCATCGCTGCAGGAGGCCCAGGAGGTTGCGGATGATGTTGGCTTCCCAGCCCTGGTGCGACCGTCCTATGTACTCGGCGGTCGTGCCATGCGGATCATCTTCACGGTTGATGAACTCACCGACTATCTGCGCGACCTGTACGGATCAGTGCCCGGCGGTGAGGTCGACCTGCATGAGGCTCCGCTGCTGATCGATCGGTTCCTCGAGGCGGCTACCGAGGTCGATGTCGATGCAATCTTTGATGGCGAAGAGATCTTCATCGGCGGCATCATGGAGCACGTCGAGCAGGCAGGTGTGCACTCGGGTGACTCCGCGTGTGTGGTCCCGCCGCGCACGTTGACACCGGCTGCGGTGGAGCACATCGAGCGCTACACCGAGGCGCTGGCCCGGGCTCTCGAGGTCCGCGGCCTCATCAACATTCAGTTCGCCGTCAAGGGCGACTCGGTTTACGTCCTCGAAGCGAACCCGCGGGCGTCACGGACGGTGCCGTTCATCTCGAAGGCCACGGGCGTTCCGCTCGCCAAGATCGCAACCAGGGTGATGATGGGGTCACCGCTCGCCGATCTGCGAAGCAGCGGGGTCCTGCGAGACCCGGATGCTTCCGGCCGCGTTGCGGTGAAGGAGGCGGTACTTCCCTGGAGGCGCTTTCCCGGTGAAGATACGTTGCTTGGCCCCGAAATGAAGGCGACCGGTGAAGTCATGGGGATCGGCAGCAACGTTGGAGCCGCGTATGCCAAAGCGTTGCTCGCTGCCGGCCACCGAATTCCGCGGCAGGGAGCCCTCTTCTTGTCGCTGGCCGATCGCGACAAGCCGCTCGGGATGGAGGCCGGCCGGCTCTTTGATGAGCTTGGCTTCCGGATCTTCGCCACACACGGCACCGCGAGCGCTTTGGTGCGGAACGGGATCGAGGCCACGGGAGTCGACAAGGTCGGTGAAGGGCCCTATGACCCGGTGCGGTTGATTGAGGACGGGCAGATCAATCTAGTGATCAACACCCCTCGGGGACGGCGGGCGCGGGGCGACGGCGGCCTGATCCGCAAGGCAGCGACCCGCCACGGCGTGCCCTGTGTGACGACGATTCAAGGGGGTCTCGCCGTGGCCGAGAGCCTCGCCGAGGAGAGTTCAGTTATTGAGAATGTCGTTTCGCTGCAGGATCATCACGTGGAACTGGCGATCGACCCGTGAGCAAGATTTCTGAATCGTTTACGGCAAGGCTTGGCCCGCTGAGCCTGCGTAGTCCTTTGATCGCCGCTTCCGGAACGGTCGGTTCGGTGGTTGATTTTGCGGCCGTCGGCGCTCTCGAGCACTACGGAGCAGCCGTCGCCAAGTCGGTATCTCCAGTCCCGTGGGAGGGCAACCCGGCGCCGCGGCTTGGTTCGTCCGGGACGGGAATGCTCAATGCCATTGGGATTCAAAACCCCGGCATCGTCGCCTGGGCTGAGGAGATCGGACCCCGGTTGGCGAGTGCCGCCGTGCCGGTGTGGGGCTCGGCCGTTGGCGGTTCTCCCGCGGAGTTCGCCCTGGTCGGCGCCGGACTGGAAGAGGTCGGCGTCGCGGCCGTCGAGGTCAACCTGTCGTGTCCGAATCTCGAGGGCGACACGATGTTCGCCCTCGACTCTGTCGCGGCCGCTGCGGCGGTGACCGCGGTGCGTCAAGCCGTCGACGTGCCGGTGGGCGCCAAGCTATCTCCGAATGCCGAGGACATCGTGGAGGTCGCCGCCGCCGTTGTTGACGCGGGTGCTGATTGGGTGGTGTTGACGAACACGGCATGGGGGTTCGGGATCGACATTGCGACTCGCCGACCAACGCTGACCCGGGGCGTTGGTGGCTACTCCGGGCCGCCGCTCAAGGCATTGGCCATGCGCTGTGTCTGGCAGGTCCATCAAGCTATGCCGGATGTGCCCATCGTCGGCTGTGGGGGAGTGGCGACCGCCGAAGATGTTGTTGAATACCTGCTGGCCGGGGCCGCGGCGGTTGCCATCGGGACGGCACACTTCGCCGTCCCGCGCGTTGGGGCGTCAATCCACCGAGACCTTGGCCGATATCTGCGCCGGCACCGGACATCGGTGCGAGAACTCTCTGGAGGAGGGATTCCCTGGTGACCAATCCAATAATGGTGGCAATCGACACGGCCGATCGAGATGGCGCATTGGCTCTGGCCGGTGCCGTGGCCGATTCCGTGGGGGCGTTCAAAGTCGGCCTTGGGCTGCTCCATGGTCCCGGTCCCGGACTGATCGGTGATCTGGTGGCTCTCGGTCGCCCGGTCTTTGTCGACGCCAAGCTGCACGATATCCCGAGTCAGGTGGAGCGGGCAGCCCGCGCCCTGGGCCGCGCCGGCGCCAGGTGGCTCACGGCGCACATCGCAGGCGGTTCCGCGATGTTGGCGGCTGCCGTCACCGGCCTTTCCGAGGGATCCGGTGGCACCGGAGGGTTACTCGGCGTCTCGGTGCTGACCAGTCTCGATGCTGCGGCCCTGGCGGAAGTGGGTATCTTCGAATCCCCGGAGGAGTTGGTGGCCCAAATGGCCCGGGTTGCCGAAACGAGCGGTGCCGAGGGCGTTGTTTGCTCTCCGCGAGAAATCAGCATCGTCAAGGCCGCGGCGCCGCGAGTGGCTGTGGTGACGCCGGGCATTCGGCCGGCGGGGGCCGCGGTGGGTGACCAGCGCCGCACGGCAACGCCACAAGATGCCCTGGCGGCGGGTGCCGACTGGCTGGTCATCGGGCGGCCGATAACGGCCGCGGGGGATCCAGCAGCGGCGGCGGCGGAAATCGCTGCGCAGATCAATGCGTAGTCAAGCGGCTCCGGCTTGATAGAGTTTGCAGCGAAGAGGAGATGGCATGGCCCCACCACAGTTGACGGATGCCCAGCGGCAAGCGGCGCTGGCAAAGGCAGCGGAAGCTCGCAGGGCGCGGGCAGAATTGAAGGAGCTGTTACGAACAGGGAGTCTGTCGCTGACAGACGTGTTCGAAAGAGCTGAGAGCGACCAGGTAGTAGCGAGCACCAAGGTGTTTGCGGTTCTGATCTCTTTGCCGGGCTTTGGCAAGATCAAAGCGAAGCGCCTGATGGAGGACCTGGGCATCGCGGAGAACCGTCGGGTTCGCGGGCTCGGCGATCGACAACGGGCGAAGTTGCTCGAGTTTTTTTCTTGACAGGCCCCGGCGAGGAAATCTTCTCGTCGTTTCGGGGCCTTCGGGGGTAGGGAAGACAAGCGTTGTGAATGCGTTGGCTGAGCAGGCCGACTTTCACTTCTCGGTATCAATGACGACGCGTCCGCCGCGCCCGTCCGAAGTGGCCGGAGTCGACTATCACTTTGTGACCCGGGAGGAGTTTGAATCGGCGGTCGCAGCCGGCAAGTTGCTCGAGTGGGCGGAGTACGGAGGCAATCTCTACGGGACGCCGCGTGACCCGGTGATTGCCCATCTCGACGTGGGAGAGAATGTGCTGCTCGACATCGAGAATGACGGAGCCGGCCAGATCAAGGCCTCCTATCCGGAGGCGGTTCTGGTCTTCCTGGTTCCACCGTCTCTTGTCGAACTCGAGCACCGGCTGCGCAACAGGGGAGATACGAACGACGCGGAAGTGCGTCGCCGCCTGGCCGTAGCGGAGAGCCAGATCGCCGACGCCGAGTCGAGTTTTGATCACCTGGTCGTTAACGATGAGATTGCGGCAGCGGCGACGGAGGTCACCGGTATACTCAAACTCTGATTCTCGCTCCAGCCAGCAGGAGAGACCTTTTCAAATGATTGAGCCACCCATCGGACGCGTACTCGAAAAGACCAACAGTCGCTTTGGGCTCGTTGTTCTGGCGTCGCGTCGTGCCCGACAGATAAATGCATACTTCAACCAACTCGGTGAAGGCCTCGGCAGCTATGTGCCGCCCCAGGTCCATTCGCTCTCGCGCAAGCCACTGTCGATCGCCCTCGAGGAGATCGACGCCGACAAAGTCGTAATCGACCTCGACACCGAGGACTAGCTGAATGCTCGCCGGGCGCCGTGTTGTGCTGGCGATATCCGGAGGCGTTGCTGCTTTCAAGGCCGCCTTCCTGGCGCGCCGACTGATAGAAGCCGGAGCGGAAGTGCGCACGGTGATGACAAGCGCCGCCTGCGAATTCCTCGGCCCACAGACCATGGCTGCGCTCACCGGCACCCGGCCGGTGCTCGACCTCTTCGATCACGACGACGTCAGTCCGCACACGTCGCTGGCGCACTGGGCCGACGTCATCGTGGTGGCCCCCGCAACGGCGGCCACGATCGCCCGACTGGCCAACGGACTGTCCTCGGATGCATTGGCGGCGACCGTGCTGGCGGCGGCCTGCCCCGTTGTGGTCGCCCCTGCCATGCACACTGAGATGTGGGAACACCCGGCAACCAGCCGCAACGTGGCAACCCTCCATTCCGATGGCTGCGTCATTGCCGGCCCGGAAAGCGGTGCTCTGGCGGGAGGCGACGAAGGGCCCGGCCGAATGCTCGAGCCCGAACAGATTCTCGAGATCGTCGCCGGCGTATTCGACCCCGGCCCCATGGACGGCTGGCGGATGGTTGTGTCTGCGGGCGGCACGCGGGAGGCGATCGATCCGGTCCGCTACATCGGGAACCGCAGCTCCGGCAAGATGGGCAACGCGGTTGCACTGGCTGCCGCGGACGCCGGGGCGGCCGTCACCCTGGTAACCACCGTCGCCGCGCCGCCGCATCAGCGCATCCATGTGGTGGCGGTCGAATCCGCGGAGGAAATGGCGGAGGCCGTCTGGGCCGCTTCTGTCGGATCAGATGTAGCAGTGCTCGCGGCGGCGGTCGCCGACTTCCGGCCCGCCGACCCGGCTACGGGGAAACACCGCCGTGCCCAGGGTCCGCCCGAGATCAAGCTGGAACCGACTCCCGACATATTGGCCGGCGTCGCTGCAATGGAGCCCAGGCCCTATCTTGTCGGCTTCGCCGCCGAGGTCGGTTCGCTCGAGGGCGCCATCGACAAGGCGCAACGCAAGGGAGTGGACCTCCTGGTGGCTAATGACATCGCCAAGCCCGGTTCGGGCTTTGGCACCGAGACGAACGAAGTCACAATCATCACGCCCGACGGGGCAACGCAGGCCTGGGAGATTCTCTCAAAGGCGGCGGTAGCCGAAAGGCTCGTGGCCGAGATCGTGCGCCGACGCGATGCGGCAGGTAGCCGCTGAACTCCATCGCTCAGGTCGTTCCCGACGTCCCGACTTTTGCCGTGGACGATGGATTCACCTACGCCATTCCCGAGATGATGGACGTACAGGTCGGCTCCGTCGTCCGGGTACCCCTCGGCGGGCGCCGGGTGCGGGGCTGGGTCACCGCCATCCGCAGCGAGGAGCGAGCGGGTCTCAAGGAGATCATCGGGGTGAGCGGAGCGCATCCCGTGTTCACCATGGAACTGCTCCAGACGCTCCGGTGGGCTGCGGTCCACTATGTCTCGCCGCTTGCCGCCCTGATACCCAAGGCGGCGCCTCCCAATCTCGCCAAGCCGAGCAATGTTGACCTGGCAGATCTGCCAGTGAGCGGCGTCGGCGCGCTGAACGTCGCCGACATCGCCGCCCAACTCGAGTCTGGAGATCGGCCGCCGGCAACCTTCGTCGCCGGATCCGGGCCGTGGATTGATGTCATCACTTCGGTAGCCGGAGCCGCCGCTGCATCGAATCGAGGCGCGTTGATCGTTGTGCCCACCGCCGCCGAGTGCGCGTCCCTCGCTGCGGACCTAAATTCTCGATTCGGCAACCGAATTGTGTCCGCTACATCCTCTGCAACCGCGGCGCAACGGACCGCGGCCTGGAGCCAGGCCAGAGCCACGCCCGGAACGATCGTCGTCGGAACCCCCGAAGTCGCGCTGTGGCCAATTGCTGCACCGGGAGTTGCCATCGTGGTGGAGGCCGGGAGACGCGGCATGAAGTCTCGCCAGACCCCGACTGTGCATGTGCGCGACCTGATGCGGCGGCGAACCACCGTCGAGAAGTTCGGTCTCATCCTCTTGGGTCAGGTGCCCACCCTCGAGACGGCTGCGTCTGCCATTTCGATCGCGATGTCTCCTGGGAGAGTCTGGCCGCTGGTGGAGGTCATCGATCGTGATGCCGAGCCTCCGAGTAGCAGTGCCCTCGCCGAAGCCACCCGGAGCGCAATCAGTGGAGCCGTGCGCCGTCACGAGCCGGTGTTCGTATTCGTGTCTCGCCGCGGCTATGCGCCCGCGGCGCGCTGCACATCGTGCGGGGATCTCCGCCGGTGCCCCGGGTGCGGGTCGAGTCCCGGGCAGGGCGCCACGTGCGAGCGCTGTGGTCTGGCCAACCGGCCTTGTGCGACGTGCGGGGGCGGAACCTTCACACCGGTCGGTTCCGGAGCGGGCAGGGTCCTCGAGAGCCTCGAAGCCTTCTTTGGGGACCTCGCCACGGCGGCGGGAATGGGCGGTTCGATCCAGGTGGGCACCGAAAGGGATATCCCGCCGGCCGGCTCGGTCGGCCTCGCCGTAGTGGTTGATGCGGACTCGATGCTGTTGCGGCCGCACTACCGAGCTGAGGAGGACACACTGCGCATCCTGGCGCGGGTGGCCTCTGCTGTGCGTCGGGGCCGCGGCCATCGATGTGTGGTCCAGACCCGAATGACGGACCATCGGGTACTCCAGGCGATGCGCCACGGCACCGGCTCTGATGTCACCGCGGCATGGCTGGCCGAGCGGGATGCAGAGCAGCTGCCTCCATATGGCGAGCTGCTTGCCCTGGAGCTCACTGGTGCGCCCCCTCAAGCGGACGCAGCGATCCGCGAGTTAGCCGGTCCCGATGTGGCGGTATTTGGCCCGGGCGAGCTGCGCGATGGTGCCCGCTGGCTGGTCCAGGCGCCTGACTTGCGCCCGGTGAAAATTCGCCTTCGTGCGCAGGTGCAAAGCTGGCGCGACAAGGGGATGAAGGTTCGGGTTGATGCCGACCCGTTGGACGTGTGAAGAGCAGTCGTCTCGCGATGGGTATCCTCCCGGCAACGCAGCGACTCAAGGATGGCATCGAGCGATGGCGCTCTTTCCGATCAGAACATTTGGCGACCCGGTGCTGCGCACCGTTGCCGAACCGATTGATGACATCACCAGCGCGCTCGAGCGCCTCGTTGACGACATGCTCGAGACTATGTATGAGGCTCCGGGCGTGGGACTCGCCGCGCCTCAGATTGGCATATCAAAGGCGATATTCGTTGCGGACATCGGAGACGGTCCCTTCGTCATGATCAATCCCGAGATCGTCGACCTCGACGGCGAGTGGGTCTGGGACGAAGGCTGCCTATCTGTGCCGGAGCGTTTCTGGCCGATCACCCGGCCCGCTTTTGCCAGGGCGCGCGGTCTCGATCTACACGGGGAGGCGGTGGAGCACAGCGGAGATGAACTGATGGGTCGGGTCCTCCAGCACGAGATCGATCATCTGAACGGCATGTTGCTGCTCGAACGTCTCGGTCGTCGCGCCAAGAAGCACGCAATGCGCGAGCTCCGCCAGGAGGCGCTCGGCATGCCGATGTCCCCATGACGAGTTCCTCATGACGCGGGCGCTCTTCATGGGCACTCCGGCCGCGGCGGTTCCGGCCTTGTCTGCTTTGGCCGGCGTCGCCGACATCGTCGCGGTCATCACGCAGCCGGATGCCGCCAAAGGCCGCGCCGGGCACAAGCTGGCGCCGCCTGTGAAGGAAGCGGCGGGGGAGTGGGGGATATCGATCCTGCAGCCCGACAGTGCTGCCGCGCTCAGCGAGGTTGTAGCTGTCACGGAGTTCGATATCGGCGTGGTTGTGGCCTACGGTCGACTCCTGCGGCCCCAAGTGCTCGCCATGTGTCCCTTCGGGTTTCTCAATGTCCACTTCTCGCTGCTACCCCGGTGGAGGGGGGCCGCGCCGGTCGAACGGTCGATCATCGCCGGGGACGAGACGACGGGCGTCACCGTCATGCATCTCGATGAGGGGCTCGATACGGGGCCCGTGATTGCCGGACGCGAGGTCGATATCTACCCCGAGGACACCGGAGGCAGCCTGACCGCTCGCCTGGCGCACATCGGCGCCGATCTGCTAATCGATTCGCTGGCGGACTACATATCGGGGCGACGGGTTCCGGCGCCACAGATGTCGGGCTTGGCGACTCTGGCCCCGCGTCTCTCGACGGCCGAAGCCCGCATCCACGCGGCCTTACCGGTGGATGACGCCGAGCGAATGATCCGTGGTTTCAACCCGAGGCCCGGCGCCTGGATGATCGTCGACGGCGAGCGGATCAAAGTCCTCGCGGCCGCGGACAGCGCCGCCCCGGTCGGCCCCGGTGCGCTCGAGTTCCGCGAAGATCGACCGATTGTCGGCTTCCAGGGGGGCTCATTGGAGCTGGTCTCCCTACAACCGGCCGGGCACAAACTCATGTCGGGAGTTGCGTGGGGAAACGGCAGGCGTCACGCCGCTGGCTCACTGGAATCGCCCTGAAACGCCGCGGGCTTGTCATGATCGCGACAGGTGTCCTGATCGTCACGGCGTGTGCCGGGGTCGATTCTGGCGGGTCCGCCGGCTCTATGATCGCCCCACGCCGGAACCCCGTGACGACGCATGAAGGCCTGACGACCACATTGGCGGGGCATCCTTCTGTGGCTGATGGCATCGAGAACCCGATGCCTTTGGGCGGGGCGATGCTCGTCGGCGGCTGGAATGTCGTTGTGGTCGGGCGCACCGAGTCTTCCATGTCGGACAAGTCGGTCCTAGTCGCAGTGCGGATAAGGGCCACGTATGGGGGTTCTCCGGAAAGGGGCTCCTTCTTTCGCGATGTTTCCTTCGGAGCCACGGGCGCCGGAGGCAGCCAGTACGGCCTCGAGAGGGACTGTGCAGACGGTATCGAAAGCGAGTCCGGCGTGATCGCCCGTGAAGTCGTGGAGGGCAATCTGTGCTTCGTTGCCGACGGAGAGATCGACGACCTGATCCTGGTCGTCGATGCCAGAGGTGCGCCTCGACCCCACCGGGTGTTTCTTGCGACCGAGTAGTCGTCTGGCCGATTCGAAGATTGCAGTGCCGACCCTGCGTATAGTTGGGGCGTCTCGCCCGCGACCCGGGAGGCTGCCCAATGCGTGGAACGTCGAGCTTCGTCGGCCTGGTCGCGATCCTGGTGGCCTGCGGAGGCGGCTCCCTCACCCTGGAGGAATACGGTGCACAGGCCGAGGACCTCGTGGCGACCGTTGATGTGCGCATCGATGATCTCGATGCCGGCCTGGAATCGTATGCGCAGACTGCAGCCGGCACTCAGACCTATTGGGACAATCGCCTGGACGCCCGTGAGCAATTCCTGAAGGGCCTGCAGAACCTCGATCCCCCCGAGTCCGCAGTGGATCTGCACGAGATCGTTGTCGAGCTGTTTGACCGGTTGAACACCGCAGAGGAGGCCCTGGCTGCTCGGGTGGCGACCATGGAAGCCGGGATCGGTGCCGAGGCCTGGTGGAACACGCCGGAGGGCCGGGCGGCCGCGGCCGTTGACGGAGAGGTGACGGCGATCTGCTACGTGGCCCAAGGGGCGTTCGACAAGACCCAGGACCGCAGCGCCTTCGCCGACATGCCGTGGATCCCGCCTGAGATGAAGGAAGCCGTCCGCGTCGCGTTCGGCTGCCCCGGCTAGAGCACCTCACACGCGACAATTCGCCTACTCGATGACGATGTTCTCGAGCCCCTCCTCGGGCTCGGGGAACTTCATGTCGAGTGACTCGAGAGTGTCGAGGATGATCTTGCCGATGACGTAGTTGCGGTACCATTTCCGGTTGGCGGGGATGACATACCACGGGGCATAGTCGGTGCTCGTTTCGGCGAGCATCACCTCGAACGCCTCCATGTAGTCGTCCCACAGTGCCCGATGCTCCAGATCGGACTTGTTGAACTTCCACAGCTTGTGGGGCGTGTCCAATCGCTCCTGGAGTCGTGTGGCCTGCTCATCCTTCGAGATGTGGAGGTAGAGCTTGACGATGGTGGTGTCCTCGTCGGCCAGCAGTCTCTCGAAGTCTCTGATGTGCCCGTAGCGTCTTTGCCAGCGCGTCTCAGGGACCAGGCCCAGCACCCGCACGATCAGCACGTCTTCGTAATGGCTGCGATTGAAGACAGCGATCTCGCCCTTACCGGGAGTATGTGGGTGGACCCTCCACAGGTAGTCGTGTTCGAGCTCGACGGATGTCGGGGCTTTGAAGTTGGCGACTCGCACTCCCTGCGGGTTGACTCCCGAGAAGACGGAGCGGATCGTGCTGTCCTTGCCGCCGGTGTCCATGGCCTGGATGACCACCAGCAGCTTGTGCTTGTCCTCCGCCCACATCAGATGCTGCAACTCTGCGATCCGCTCGACCATGTCTTCGAACAGGTCCCGAGCCTCTCCCTTGCCCCCTGAGAATGCCGAGAGCTCGTCGGGATCCCACCGGCTCAGGTCTACATCGTCTCCGGGTGTCACGCGATATC
>Ga0316187_10000942_pt1 | contig 24269 bp, 12 predicted proteins | sample CroRivburrow1_MG_FD_204927 | JGI IMG/M metagenome (GOLD analysis project Ga0316187, IMG submission 204927) | Coastal sediment microbial communities from Maine, United States - Cross River worm burrow 1 | ecosystem: Environmental > Aquatic > Marine > Coastal > Sediment | place: USA: Maine...
GTTGGAATTGTAAATCCAATTATTGGAGAATTGTATGAGATGTTATACCAATATGATCGTGATTACATTTTTGATAGCAGTAAATTTGAAAAAGAATATAATTTTACACCTACCTCCTACGAGGAAGGAATCCATCAAACTTCACAGGCAGAAAAATAGTGCAAGAATTTAGCATTATATATCTCGTCGATTATAAAAAAATCCACAAGAAATTGTTCAGCATCCGACCTGTCAATATAATGTTATTCTAATCATTTTTATCAGGTCATTCAATTATGATTAAGTAGCCTTACCTTGCAAATTCTAATTGTTTTTTTTACCTTTTCATAAGGCATATTGTTAAACAATATAATTCCTGACAACATGAAAAAAAGGAAAACCCATATTCTTGCTTTTATAATATTTTCATTATTACTAGATCCATATTCAGGCTTTTCTCAAAACGAAGGTGATCCTGTCATTGACAAAAAAGTACGTGCATTTCTTGAAAAAAATAACAATAAATGGAGGGACATGAATGTCCCCAGGTCTGATGGTCAACTATTATATAACCTGATTATTGAGAATAATTATACCAAAGCGCTAGAAATTGGCACATCAACTGGACATTCGGGAGTTTGGATAGCCTGGGCTTTAAGTAAAACCGGAGGCAAATTAATTACAATAGATATCGATGAATCCAGACATAAAGAGGCGCTTTCAAATTTTAAGGAGGCTGGAGTTTCCGAATACATTGATGCAAGACTTGCTGATGCACACAAACTTGTCCCTGAATTGAAAGGGCCTTTTGATTTTGTGTTTTCTGATGCAGATAAAAATTGGTATAAAAACTATTTTATTGATGTAATTGATAAACTTGATAAAGGAGGATGTTTTACTGCTCATAATGTACTGAATACCTGGCAGGGATCAGGAATAAAAGAATTCCTTGATTATGTTGAAAGTCTTCCTTATATGAAAACTACAATTGATAAAGGTAGTTCATCCGGTGTTTCCATTAGTTTCAAACAATAATAGATATGGTTATTTGATTTTTTATCCTATCATTTGTTTGTTTATATTTAAACCCACTTAATTTTCAACATTTTTTGAAATCTTATACCATGGCCAGAATTTTCTTTAAGCTTTTTACACTACCTTTTTTATTAGCAATATCCTTCGGTTGTGATTCGGATAAACAAATGATCCTTTCAAAAAATGGAATCAACAATTTCAACCAGCTTATTGAAGGTTTTGAAAACACACCTATTGATTATTCAACCGCACCATTCTGGGTTTGGAATGATAAAGTATCAAAAGAAAAAATAGACAGGCAGCTCCCTTTATTCAAAGAACAAGGCATCTCGCAGGTATTTATACATCCCAGGCCTGGATTGATAACTGAATATCTTTCTGATGAATGGTTTGAATTAATTCAATATTCGGTTGAATTAGGTAAAAAACTTGATATGAAGGTCTGGCTGTACGATGAAAATTCCTACCCAAGTGGGTTTGCAGGAGGGCATGTGCTTTCAGTTATGCCTCCTTCTTTTGATCCAGTCGTAGGATTAAAACTGGATAAGCTAGAGGTATTAACAATTGAAGATGTTGAAAAGTATTTTGTAATAATTAAGAAAATTAATAACCAATTTGCAAACATCAGCAGCGGTGCTTCTAGATATGTGAATCAGCCAGGGGAATATTATTGCTATTCAAAGTGGTATTACCCAACAGGAGAAGGTTGGTTTGGTGGTTCCTCCTATGTTGACTTGCTTGCTTATGGCATAACTGAAAGATTCATAAAATCGACAATGTCGGGTTATGAAGAATATATGGGAGAGGATTTTGGGAATACCATACCAGGTATTTTTACTGACGAGCCCAATATTTCCACACAAGGTGGAGATCATACAGTAATCAGGTATACTCCTATTTTATTTAAAAAATTTAAGGATCTATATGGCTATCAACTTGAAAATTACCTGCCATGTCTGTATGAAGAAATTGGTGATTGGAAAAATGTAAGACATGACTATCAATCCTTACTGCTGGATATGTTTATTGACCGATGGTCAGTACCATGGTATGAATACACCGAAAAGCATAATTTAAAATGGACTGGTCATTACTGGGAACATGGTTGGCCAAATCCAAAACATGGTGGTGACAATATGGCAATGTATGCCTGGCATCAAATTCCGGGAATTGATATGTTATTCAATGATGAAGAAGGAAGACCTGATCAGTTTGGCAATATAAGAGCAGTAAAGGAACTCAGCAGTGTCGTAAATCAACTTGGGAAAGAAAGAGCACTGTCAGAAACATATGGTGGCTCCGGATGGGAACTTACCTTTGAGGATATGAAAAGATTAGGAGATTGGGAGTATGCGCTTGGTGTAAACTTTATAAATCAACATCTTTCATTTATGACAATAAAGGGTTCAAGAAAGCGTGATTATCCTCAATCCATGTCTTATCATACTCCCTGGTGGGATAATTACAAACCTCTCAATACTTATTTTGAAAAATTATCGTTCGCCTTGTCATCAGGATCCCAGATAAATAGGATTCTGGTAATAGAACCAACCACCACTACCTGGATGTATTATTCACCTTTTTCAACAATTGATGCTGTACAAATTAACCGTGCATCATTTCATGAATTTTTAAAAAAACTAGAAAATCTGCAAGTAGAATATGATCTGGGATCCGAAAGAATTATTAGGGATCATGGCAAGATACTGGATCAAAAATTTGCTGTTGGAGAAAGGAACTATGATATGGTAATACTTCCTCCTAAATTTGAAAATATTCAATTGAGGACTTATAACCTCTTAATTCAATATTTAAATAAGGGTGGCAAGGTCATTTCATTTTCAGAGCCCCCCACTCACCTCGATGGCAATCTTAGTAGAAAAATTTCAACTGAATTGGGAAAATATAAAGATCAATGGACGGTATTGAGTGGAATTGATAAAAAAATGGCTGAAGAGTATTTAGGAGAAGAAGACTTCAATCCAGTTCTACCTGAAGAATGGACAGGCAATATTTTTCACCAACGAAGAAAATTTACCGATGGGCAAATAATATTTCTTGCCAACTTTGACAGCTCTGTTTATGGGAATTTTGCTTTCGAAATTAAAGGGATGTCAGCAGTTGCAATGGATCCTTTTTCTGGCAATTATTTTAAATTCCCTACCAAAGCATCAGATGGTTACGTAACAATAGAATATAATTTACCCCCTGCCGGTTCATTATTGCTGTTTGTTTCTAATTCGGATGTAAATGCTCCTGATGCTATTCGATACACTGAAGATGAAAAACATATTCTTTCAGCTGAAACATCCGTTAGTTCACTGAGTTCAAATATGATTACGCTGGACTATTGTGATCTTTTCATTGATTCCAGGAGCTTTAAAGACATTTATTTTTATCAAGCTGCTGAAGAAATTTTTAAAACATATCTAAAAGAACCTTATGGAGCTAATTACAACCCATGGAGCACTGCAGTACAATATCGTACTAATATTTTAGATAAAAACACTTTTGATGAATCTACAGGATTCAAAGCCAGTTTTCCATTCTTCATTGATTCTGATATCCTTCCCGCTGAATTGGAAGCCGTAATCGAAAGGCCACAACTATATGAAGTATATATTAATGATGTCAGGGTACAACCAACCGAATCTAAATGGTGGCTTGATGATAGTTTTGGAGTTTTTAACATAGCTGGAAATATCCATAAAGGGAAAAATGTTATCACTCTCGTTGCTCCCAGGATGGACATACATGCTGAATTAGAACCAGTCTATCTTACAGGTAATTTTGGTGTTGCAAATAGCCAGACTGGATGGAAATTAACAGAACTCCCTGCATTAGATATCGGAAGTTGGAAGGACCAGTTGCGACCATTTTATTCAGGAAGTGTACGATATCAAAAAATCTTTGATTTAGAAAATATTAATAACCGAAGGTACAAGGTAAAATTAAATGCCTGGCAAGGATCCGTTACCGAAATCAAAGTAAATGATATAAAAGCAGGAATTATTGCCTGGCAGCCCTATGAACTGGACATTACAGAATCTTTAAAAACTGGCAACAATAAGGTTGAGGTCATTGTTACTGGTAGTCTTAAAAACCTTCTTGGCCCGCATCACAAGAATCCAACAGAAGGATTTGTGACTCCGTGGAGTTTTTTCAAAGCTGATCAGCATCAACCACCTGGAAATAAATACCATTTATTGGACTATGGATTACTGGAAGATTTTGAAATTATACAGTATTAAAAACAATTCATAATCACAAATAAAAAATATTGAGGGAGCTTGATTAGATGTTAGAAAAACCTTTACCTTTTTTATTCTAAATCGATTATTATATAATAAAATATTAATTTCACTAAAAGAATCTAAATACCTTTGGATTATATATATTTTCGATGATCATTATTTAATAAATGACATAAAAATGAAATTCAGATTTATTATTCTGTCCGCCTTATTTATTGGATTGATATTAAATGGTTGTGAAAGCAAGAAACCTGTCGATAAACAAAAATCAAGAGAGATATTGTCAAGCCGGACACTCGGATTAGCTTATCTTGAGGAAAATAAGCTCAATGAAGCTGAGGCTGAGTTCCTGAAATTGATTGACCTTGCGCCTGACGAAGCTCTCGGGCATGCTAACCTTGGGTTGGTCTATCTTAGAATGGGGAATTATGAAGATGCTGAGAAAAACCTTAAAAATGCCATCGAATTAGAACCAGATGATCCGGATATTCGATTAATCTTAGCAAAGGTCTATGAATTAAATGGGCAGGAAGACTTATCAATTGATGCTTTAAATAAAATAATGGAAATTGCGCCGGATCATGCCAAAACTCTTTACAGTCTTGCTGAACTTTATGATAAATCTAAAGATGAGAAATCATTAGCCCTCAAAGAGGATTACTTGAAAAGATTGGTTGAAAAAGTGCCCGAGAATCTGGTGGCGAGATTACTTCTAACTGAAACGTACATTCAAAATAATAAAGCGGATGAAGCACTAGCCCAATTAGAAGAATTAGCTAGAATATTTCCTGAATCCCCTGATGAAGCTAAAGTCTATTATGACAATTCCCTTAAACTTCTTCAAAAAGGTAATGCTAAAGATGCCTTTACCCCTATCAAAATCTATCATAATTTCTTTAAAGTATCCAGTCCATATCAGGCAGGTATCCAGGAACTAAAAGGGCCGGGAGGAGAACTAATAGGATTCCCTCTGATTACTATGGGTGAATCTACTTCAACTTTTTGGTTTGAAGGCGAAGATCTTATGGAGGTAATTACTTTCACAGATGTAACTACCATAGTTGGCCTGGACAGGGATTTGAATCCTGGCATAGGGAATGACAACATTTCTTCATTAGCATTAGCTGATTTTGACGGTGATGGTGACCTGGATATTTATTTTTCAAATTCTTCCAATAATGGCTCTGACCTTACACATCACCTATACAGAAATGATATGGGATCATATATCGAATGCTCCGAAGATGCAGGGATCAATCATTCAGGCCCTGATAACGATGCTATATTTGGGGACTATGACAATGATGGATACCTTGACTTATATATAGTAAAGACAGGAGAAAATATCTTATATAAAAATACTGGTAAAGATGAATTTAGTGATGTTTCAGATAATACCAATGTGAATGAATCTGGCAATGGTACTTTCTCATTATTTTTTGATATGGATCATGAAGGCGACCTTGATATTTTTCTTGCAAATGACAGTAAGAATATTATGCTTCGAAATAATGGAGATGAGACGTTTACTGATGTGGCTCAGAATGCAGGTATTATTAGCCCGGGAAGCTTTACAACAGATGCCTGTTTTGGAGACTTTGATGATGATGGAGATTTAGATTTAGTACTGTCAAATAAAAATAAAGGGAATATCTTATTTACAAATAAAAGGCAAGGTCGATTCGAAAATATTACCGAAATATCTGGATTAATAAATAGCGCATCGGGAGGTTATGTTACTGCAGGTGACTATAATAATGATGGGTACCTTGATCTATTTATAGCTTCAGGTGAAGAAGGAGTATTTGAATTGTATAAGAATAAAGGTGATGGCAGCTTTGAGATTGATAATCGTTCTGCTTCTGCATTTGAATTAATTAACCATGTTAAGGGACACGATGTAAAGTTTTTCGATTTCGACAATGATGGACATGAGGATTTGATCATCTCAGGACAATCATCGAAACCAGGATCAAGAGGCGTTGTTTTACTCCATAATGATGGAACTGGTATTTATGAAGATGTTTCACATGTTCTCCCTGAAGATCTAATAAATGGAAGAAAAGTGGAAGTTGGCGATTTTAATGAAGATGGTGACCAGGACATATATTTATGTGATCAAAATGGGAAGCTTCATTTACTAAGAAATGATGGAGGGAATGCCAACCATTTTCTTAAACTTAGTTTAGTTGGTGTCAGAACAGGAAGTAGCAAGAACAATTATTTTGGAATAGGATCTAAAGTAGAGGTTCGTGCTGGTGACCTTTACCAGATGAAGGTAATTACAAATCCTGACATGCATTTTGGGCTGGGGGATCGTTCAGGTGCTGATGTGGTCCGTATACTATGGCCCAATGGCACTCCTCAAAATATTTTCACACCCGTAAGTGACCAGGATCTTATTGAAGAACAGGAACTTAAAGGATCTTGCCCCTTTCTTTATACATGGAATGGTAAAGAATTTGTATTTGTAAAAGATATGATGTGGCGAAGCGCGTTAGGGATGCCTTTAGGGATAATGGGCGAAAAGGCTGAATATGCCTTTGCCGACGCATCCCAGGAATATTTGAAAATACCTGGAGAATTACTACAGGAAAAAGATGGGAAATATTCTATACGTATAACTTCGGAATTATGGGAAACCATGTATTATGACAGAATACATCTTATGGCTGTTGATCACCCGGTTGAATCTCAGATCCTTGTTGACGAAAGGTTTATTCCACCGCCCTACCCGGAATTGAAAATATACAATATTGCCTCCCAAAATATTCCAATAACTGCAGTAGACAGAGAAGGTAATGACTTGTTGCCTTATATTCTCAATAAAGATGACAACTACATCTCTAATTTTAAATTAGGCCACTATCAGGGGATCACAGAAATGAAGGATATCATACTTGATTTAGGCAAGGATATAGAAGAAGATAATATAGTTTTATTCCTTAATGGATGGATATTCCCTACAGATGCAAGTATAAATGTGGCCATTTCGCAATCGACAAAAACTAAAGTTGTTCCTCCTTACATCCAGGTTTTGAATAATAATGGAAATTGGGTTACGGTTAATGAAAATATTGGATTCCCAATGGGTAAAGACAAAACAGTAATCGTTGATTTATCAGATAAATTTCTTTCTGAACAACACAAAATAAAAATCAGCACCAATATGCAGATTTACTGGGATCATATTTACTATTCAGCCAATAATCCGAATGATTTAATAAATATTGAAACCCTTGAACCTGAAATGGCAGACTTGCATTATAGAGGCTTTTCTAAATCCTTCAGGAAAGGTGGTCGTTATGGACCGCATTGGTTTGATTATCAGGCTGTATCGGAGGAACCAAAGTGGAGAGATCTGGAAGGAAATTACACCCGGTATGGGGATGTAACACCGCTCCTCCTTGAGCCTGACAATAAGTATATAATTGCCAATGCCGGCGATGAAATATCAATTGACTTTGATGCCCAAAATATTCCTGAATTACCCAAAGGATGGAAAAGGGATTTCTTGATTTATAGTGTAGGCTGGGTTAAGGATGGTGATATGAATACAGCATATGGTCAGACTGTTGAACCTTTACCATTTCATAGCATGAAAAGCTACCCTTCCAATATTGATGAGCAATACCCGAAGGATAAAGAATATATTGATTATATGAATAAATATAATACACGAGAGATCACTTCTGAGAATTTCAAAAGGGCAATATATGATTTATATTAGGTAATTGACTACCAGGGGTAATATCAAAAAAATCACTTATTTCAATTAATGGGATGAACACAAATAATAAATACGACATAGTTATAATCGGATCCGGTATCAGCGGAATGAGTCTGGCACATTATTGTGCACATAATAATCTTAAAACACTCGTTATTGAAAAAGATGATACTCCAGGAGGAAGTTTTACTACAAGAGACTCAGAGAATTTCTGGCTGGAATTAGGGGCTCATACGCTATATAATACATATGGAAATCTGATAGACATAATCAATGAATGTGGATTCACCGATGAGATTATTAAAAGACAAAAAGTTCCATACCGAGTATATAAGGACAACAAAATTTTAAAAGTAATGTCTCAATTCAATATACTGGAACTTATTGTATCAATTCCTAGAATTTTTATAACTAAAAAAGATAACCAGACAATTGAGTCATATTACTCTTCTCTGGTTGGAAAAAGAAATTATCGAAAGTTTTTTCAATATATGTTCAATGCGGTTCCTTCTCAACCAACTAACCAGTTTCCTGCTGATATTTTATTTAAGAAAAGGCCCAAAAGAAAAGATGTGTATCGAAGTTTCACTTTTAAAAACGGCCTGAGTTCTCTAATAAATAAGATTGCCGCTCAAGAAAATATTGAAATGGAAGTTGAGAAAAATGTTAAGAATATTAAACGATTCAAAAATATTTATGAGATTATAACCGATAAAGGTCAAATATATGAGACAAATACAGTGGCTTTGGCTACACCGGTTAATATAACCTCGGAGTTATTAGATGGACTCCTCCCAGATGTATCTGAACTTCTGAAGAAAATAGAATGGGTTGAAACTGATTCGGTAGGTATTATAATAAATAAATCAAACATCACAATAGAGGAAGTTGCAGGAATTATAGGTGTCAATGAGTGTTTTTATTCAGCAGTTTCAAGAGATGTAGTTAATAGTTCTGAGTATCGTGGTTTTACATTCCATTTTATTCCCGGAAAATTAAATCAAACTGATCAAATTGAATTTATATGTAATGTTCTTAAGATTGACAAAAAAGATATTATTGATAAATATTTTATCAAAAACACAGTTCCTTCCTTTAAACTTGGTCAGAATCTAATTACACAGAAATTAGATAACCTTTTAAAAAATGAAAATATCTTATTAACTGGAAATTATCTGACAGGAATGGCAATTGAAGACTGTGTCACCCGGTCAAAAGAAGAATATAACCGGCTTCAAAAACTACTATCAAACAATTAATTAATTCTATTCCTAAATATGAATCTCCTTAGTTTTTGTGTTAATAGAATCTGGAAAAATATTCTGAATGAAGATTAAATCATTAAATAAGAGTAAGCTCTTCGAATCCCTAATAAAATACAGGTCAGGATCCTATCCCAAATGGGCATCGTATTTTCTTATTTTGCTGGTGTTCTCGGCTGGTTGTTCAAAAAAGTCATCGAAATTATTTCAACTTCTTTCTGAGAAACAAACCGGAATTACTTTTTCTAATGATATACTGGAAGATGAATATTTCAATATTATCTCCTATGAATATCTATTTAATGGAGGCGGATTAGGTATTGGAGACTTTAACAATGACGGATTGCAGGATATATTTTTTTGTGGGAATATGGTATCAAACCGCTTATACCTGAACCAAGGAGAACTTCACTTCACTGATATTACAAAAATAGCAGGGATCGGTGCTGATGAACGATGGTGTACTGGCGTCGCTGTTATAGATATAAATGCTGACGGCTGGATGGATCTTTATGTATGTACTTCATATAATTCAAGTGTTGAATTAAGAGAGAATTTATTATTTGTTAATAAAGGTCTCAATGTCAACGGTATTCCAGAATTTATCGAAATGGCTGAAGAGTATGGTGTGAACGATGATGGCTTTTCATCAAATGCTGCTTTTTTTGACTATGATAATGATGGGGATTTAGATCTATATGTTCTAACTAATTTCCTTGAAACGGGATGGCCAAATAAATATAGACCAAAGAACAACGATGGTTCAGCGATTTCAACGGATCGACTCTATAGGAATAATGGTGACAATTCCTTTGAAAATGTTTCACAAGATGCAGGCATTCTTTATGAAGGATATGGACTGGGGATAAGTATTCTTGATATAAATCGTGATGGCTGGAAAGATATCTATATCACCAACGATTACTTGACCAATGATCTTTTTTATATTAACAACCAGGATGGGACTTTTTCAAATAGAATTAGTAATTATCTGAAACATATGGGTCATTCAGCTATGGGCCATGATATTGCTGATATCAATAATGATGGATTGCCTGATATTTATTCTCTTGACATGCTTCCTGACGATAATCAACGACTTAAGCAAATGTATGCTGGTTCAAGATTCATGAATAATAGTGATAACGAAAGATACGGCTACGAATATCAATATAAACGCAATATGCTACAATTAAACAATGGCTCTGATATCTATGGGAACCACTATTTCAGTGAGATAGGGTTACTGTCAGGTGCTTATGCTACTGACTGGTCGTGGTCCGCTTTGCTTGCAGATTTCGATAATGATGGTTATCGGGACCTTTTTGTAAGCAATGGATATCCAAGAGATGTAACCGATCTGGATTATGCAACCTCAGGAAGTCGAAGGAATATGGGAAGTAGTATGGAAGAAGAGCTCGCTATGATTCCCGATAGGCATATTCGAAATTACTTGTTCAAAAATGATGGGAATTATACGTTTAATGATAAATCAAAAGAATGGGGAATGACTGACCCATCCTATTCAAATGGTGCTTCCTATGTTGATCTGGACAATGATGGAGATCTCGATATTGTAACCAATAATATCAATGAATATGCTTCTGTCTACCAAAATATATTGTACGATCAAAATTCAGAAAATTCCAATTTTCACTATTTGCGAATAAAACTCAAAAATAAAAATCATAAAGGGAACGGACTCGGGACAATTGTTTATGCCTTTGTGGCGGATCAGATTCTATATTCTGAGCATTCTGTTAATCATGGATATCTCTCAAGCACGGATCCCATTCTTCATTTCGGACTTGGGGATCACATATCTATTGATTCACTCTGGATACTATGGCCGGATGGTTTTTTTGAATCTAAATATCATATTCCCATCGATACAATATTTGAAATTGAATACAACCCAAGCAACTTAACCAAAGGATTTCCAAAAAATACCGCTGAGGAGTTAACCTACTTATTTTATCCAGTAGATTCTACATTTGTTGTTGATTTTGTTCACAATCAAATTCCTTTCAATGATTTTAGTATCCAACCATCTATCCCTTATCAGTATTCGCAATCAGGCCCTGGAATTTCTGTAGCTGATATTGATGGAAATAACGAAATGGATGTAATTATTGGTGGAAATAAAGTTCAGGAAACAAGTATTTTCCTTCAAATTGATGGTGAGTTTTCAAGAAAAAGATTGTCGGGAGGGCCTAATAATTCACAACAAGACCGTGGAATTTTATTATTTGATGCCGACAACGACGGGGATAACGATTTATACCTGGTTAAAGGAGGTTACTCACAAGAATTAACTGCTGACCAATATCAGGACAAATTATATATAAATGATGGGAATGGTGATTTCACAATCCATACAACTGCTTTACCTGCCATGAATTCAAATGGATCATGTGTTAAAGCTGCAGATATGGATGGTGATAATGACCTGGATTTATTCATTGGCGGGAATGTGCTTCCGGGAAAATACCCCTTCTCATCAGTCAGTTACATTTTAAGAAACGATTCAAAAAATGGTAAAATATCATTTTCAGATCAAACAAACTCATTATGTAAAGAATTGAGCAATATAGGAGTTGTAAATGATGCCTTATGGACTGATTTCGACAATGACAATAAAATAGACCTGATTGTAGTTGGAGATTGGATGCCTATCAGCTTTTTTAAAAATGAAGGGGATTTATTTAAAAATGTAACAGAAGAATCAGGTATTCAAAATGAGATCGGTTGGTGGAACAGTATTACTGGTGGAGATTTTGATAATGATGGTGATATAGATTATTTGTCAGGAAATCTTGGATTAAATTCTTATTACAAAGCATCTTCTCATGAACCCCTAACACTTTATGCTGCTGATTTCGATAATAATGGGACAATCGACCCGGTTCTCACACAATACATGAATGATATCGGTGGCGGAAGAAAAGCTTTTCCACTTCATTTTAAAAATGATATTAGCAAACAAATTGAATTAGTAAACCAGAAGCTGCCAGGTTATAAAAGATATAGTGAAGCTACTATTGATTCATTATTCACTTCAGGTGAGCTTGAAAACGCCGTGACACTTGAGGCAAATCACTTTGAATCCAGTTTTATCGAGAATTTAGGAGATGGTAATTTTAAATTTAAAGCCCTTCCGATAGAAGTTCAGTTTGCACCAGTTTATGGCATATTGACTGCAGACTTAAATCAGGATGAGTATCTGGATATATTATTGACAGGAAATTTTTACGGCAACAATCCCTTTTGGGGTAGATATGATGCATTTAACGGCCTTGTTCTTTTAAATAACGGTGAGAATGAATTTACCTCACATAATTATGTCAAGACTGGTTTTCTTATTCAAGGGGATGCAAAAGCCATAGTGTCTTTACCCACATCCCAGGGTAAGGAATTGATCCTGGTTACACAAAATCAGGAAAGTATAAAAAATCTGAGCTTAAAAGAATCATCTGCTTCAATTTCAATAGATAATTATGCGTTCTATGCAATGCTGGAATTTAAAAATGGAGAAAGACGGAAACAGGAATTTTACTTTGGAAGTTCATATTTATCTCAATCTGCACGAAATTTACTTATATCAGAAAATATTAAATCATATGAAATTTATACATCGTCAGGTACAATCCTAAAGAATCAAGAATAGATACCAGAAATGAAACTAGCTCAGTTCCTTATATTAAATATTATTATTAGTTATACTATTTGTTCCCCCAATTATGCTCAAAATCCATTGGCCTTCAAGCAGGTAACAAACGAATCGGGTATTACTTTTAAATATAATTTCGGTGATTTAACCTATCAGAATATACTTGAAAGCAGTGGGTCAGGTATTGCTATCCTGGATTACAATAATGATGGATTCATGGATATCTATATGCTTAATGGCACTTATCTTGAAGGTATCAGTGATCCTGAAGGAATTGTTTTTAAAGATACCCCCAACGAGCTATATCGAAATAATGGAGATGGAACATTCACCGAATCTGCTGAATTAGCAGGGATCGATGACAAAAATTGGAGTATGGCAGCAGGGGCTATTGACTTTGATGATGATGGTGATACCGACATCTATCTGCTCAATTATGGCCCTAATGTCTTTTATTTGAATAATGGTGATGGTACTTATTCTGATATAACCGATTCCCTTGGTCTTAAAGGTCCTGAAAAACTTAATGGCTTTGTGAAATGGAGTGTGGGAGTAGCTTTCTGGGATATCGATATGGATGAAAAAATGGATATGATTGTTGGAAATTTTTTAGCCTTCGATCCCAATTACATCTCCCCCACTACCCCTGAAATGATGCCTCATCCTTCAGAATATAAAGGACAAGCCACTTTTGTGTACAAACAAAATCCGGATGGTACATTTAAAGATATCACACAGCAACTAAATATGTTTTATCCCGATTCAAAATGCATGGGTATAACCATATTTGATTATGATGATGATGGAGATTTAGATGTATTCCAGGGAAATGATCATCAAAAAAATTATTTATTTAGAAATGATGGAGATTTAATATTTAAGGATGTGGCAATTGCTGCAGGAGTAGCTGTTAATGATGAAGGCCAGACTACAGGATCGATGCATGGCAGTATTGGTGATGTTGATGGAGATGGATGGATGGATCTATTAGTTACAGATTTACGATATGGCACATTATATAGAAATCTTGGAACGGGTATCTTCGAGGATATAACAAGGAAAAGCGGGGTGGCTCATACTTTCACAGGAAAGGGACAATGGGGAGCGAATTTTTTCGACTTTGACAATGATGGAGATACAGATATCTTTGCTACTAATGGAACAGCAGAAGAACTAGTTCTGCAATATCCCCTATTACTAAAAAATGATGGAGATGGAAATTATAGTGATATTGGGAAGGAAATGAATCCATACTTTAGTGAGAAAAGGTCTGGAAGAGCTTCAGTGGTTATCGATTATGACAATGATGGTGATCTGGATATTTTAGTCTCACATATTGATCTAAAAGCGAGTCCGACCCTTTTACGCAATGATATAGGAAATAAGAATCATTGGCTGGGATTACATCTAATTGGAGCGAATGGACCTGCTTCATCCATAGGTGCCAAAATAACTCTGGTGTCTGGAAATACCACGCAAGTTAAAATCAACCAATGGGCAACAAGTTACCTTTCATATAATGATCCGAGACTCCTTTTTGGAATAAATAAAAATGAAAAGATTAATAAACTGGAGATAAAATGGCCAGATGGAATTGTTGAAACTTTCTTCGATATCAAGCCCGATCAGTATATTACAATCAAAGAAGGAACTGGAATAAAGTAAATCAAAAGTAAACATTATAAACCCTAATAATTTGAGTAAATTTGATGCTTAAATTTTAATTTAGATTATTAGAGTTATAATTGATAAAAAGATGAATAACCAATATATTGAAAGAGTTGTTGACCTGACAAATCCTGAAAAAAATATAATTTTCAACATGACAGATGCGGAAGCGCGTCAAATTATTAAGTCGGGGGATGTTGAAAAAGTGCGTAAAATAGATGGTCAGTTTGCATTGGTTTCGGTGGATGGCAAGAAAGTTCACCTTGCCAGGTCTATAGGTAGACCATTACGATATTTTATTGCCAAATTAATTGATGGACCTTGCCTGATAATTGCTGATCGCATTGATATAATACATGACTATCTGAAAAAGGAAGGATTGGATGACCAGTTTCATCCTTCATATACAAGAATGGTACCTGCACATTATGTTACAAAAATCGAACTTCTTGGATGCCCGGATCCAAATCCTGTATATGACCGTTTTTTTTATCCGGAAAGAAATAAGTATAACGGAATAGAAGCCAAAGAAATTGGCAAAATTTATATGAATGCTGTGTATGAAGAGATAAAGAAATATCTCAAAAATATTGCTAAAACCGGCCCAATTGGTGTTTCATTCTCTGCAGGGATTGATAGTGGTGCTATTTTCCTTCTTACCTATCATGCTCTAAAAGAACTAGGAGAAAGCCCGTCGAGGCTTAAGGCCTTTACTTTGTCGGTTGATAATGAAGGAGATGATCTTAAGCAAGCCAGAGAATTCCTGGATAAACTCAACCTGGAACTTTTTCTTGAACCAATTGAAATTACAAGAAATCAGCTAAACTGGAAGGAAACAATTCGAATCGTAGAAGATTACAAAGCTCTCGATGTGCAATCTGCAACAATGAACTTGGCCTTATTGCAAGGAATCAGGCAGAGGTATCCTGAATGGAAATATATAATTGATGGTGATGGTGGCGATGAGAACTTAAAAGATTATCCAATAGAAGAAAATCCAGAGTTAACCATTAAAAGTGTTTTGAATAATTTAATGCTCTACCAGGAAGGATGGGGCGTACATTCCATGAAGCATTCATTAACATATACAGGAGGACTAAGCAGAGGATATACACGTACCTATGCCCCTGCTGAAAAGCTGGGATTCAATAGTTATAGTCCTTATACCCTTCCGAATGTAATTGAAATTTCAGAAGGAATTCCTTTTATTGATATGACAGACTGGGATCATAAGAAGCTTTATGAGCTAAAGGGACAAATTGTAGCAGATGGTGTCAAGGCGATTACCGGATTTGATATGCCGATATTTCCAAAACGCAGGTTCCAGCATGGTGTATCGGACATGGATACCTTCAAAAATCATTTTCCTAAAACTGATTTAGATTACCGCCACGAATTCCAGGCGATTTATGGATAGTTACCCTTCATTTAAATTAGATGATCAGTGGATCAGATCTCAAAGACCTGAAAAGAATCGTGCTGATCCATTTAAACCATATGCCTATCACACTGAGAAAGAATTTTATTCATCAGGCCGTGTAGAGGATGTTACTACTATCTTCCTTACAAACCGTGAATGCCCTTTCAATTGCCTCATGTGTGACCTTTGGAAGAATACAACGGACATAAAGGTACCAGTGGGTGCTATTCCACAGCAAATTGAATTTGCATTAAATAATTCTCCAAAAGCAAAACATTTAAAACTATACAATAGTGGAAATTTTTTTGATCAACAGGCTATCCCAATTGACGATTATCCTGATATTGCATTGATAGTTTCTGAATTTGAAACGGTTATCGTTGAATCACATCCAAAAATGATCACCCCCGGTATCCTGAACTTCAGAAAATTATTGAAACCTGAACTTCAAATAGCCTTAGGGCTTGAAACCATACACCCCGAAGTTCTACCACTTCTTAACAAAAGAATGGTTATTTCAGATTTTGAAAAAGCAATATTTTTTTTAAATGAAAACAAAATAACAACCAGGGCTTTTATTTTATTGCGCCCTCCGTTCTTATCAGAGAAAGAGGGTATATCCTGGGCAAAAAGATCAATAGAATTTGCTTTTAAACTAGGAGTAGAATGCTGCGTAGTGATACCAACAAGAAAAGGAAATGGTGCCATCGACTGGTTAGAAAAAAATAAATTCTTCACTTCTCCGGATATTGATTCTTTAGAAAAAGTAGTGGAATTTGGTTTAGATTTGAAATTGGGTCGTGTATTTTCAGATTTATGGGATATTGAACTTTTCTCGAATTGTAACAATTGTATTAATGCAAGAAAAACACGATTAGAGAATATGAATTTATATCAAAAAAAATTACCAATTGTTTCATGTTCTTGCATGTAAAACATCCGATTTCTCCTACCCTTTTTACCCTTCAATAATGCCTAATTATAAATTTTTACTAATAATTTCCTTTTCGCTGTTTACATTCTCCTTCCTTCTGGTATTTATATAGCATATAGTCAGTTATGTAAATACAATAAAAGCACAATAGTGTTAAATCAGCTAATTTTTATGAAAAGTATAATTTTTTTAGCAATCCTGAGTATCTCATATTTTTCAAATGCACAGGATAAAGAAATGTTGTGGGAAATGCAGGTCCTTGGAAGAAAGGTTAACAGCAGGTTTCATGATTCAGCACCTATTGTATCACCTGATGGGAACACATTATATTTTTTCGTGGCCGATCATCCGGAGAACAAATTTGGAACGGACAACAGTCAGGATATATGGTACTCTGAAAAAGATGAATATGGGGAGTGGGGAAACGCTATTCATATGGAGGCTCCATTAAATACACACAGGTATAATCAGGTAATGAGTGTTCTCACTGATGGAAATACATTGTTAATTCGGGGTGCTTCTGGCAATTCTGAAGGACTTAGCATAACGTCAAGAATCAATGGGAAGTGGTCAAATCCTCAAGCACTGAGAATTAATGAGTATGAAAGAATGAATAAAGGAAGATTTTCAGGAGCTTATATGACCTCAGATGGGCAAGTTCTTATCTTGTATTTCAGCGAGATAAAAGATGCTAATCGTAGTGATTTATACGTTAGCTTTAGCAAAGGAAATAATAACTGGTCCAAACCAGTGAAGATCGACAAACCGATAAGTACACATCTTGATGATTTCGGACCGTATATCACAACCGATAGTAAGACCATGTTTTTTGCTAGTAATCGTGGAGGTGGATATGGAAGTACTGATATATACAAAACTGAACGCCTTGATGATAGTTGGTTAAATTGGTCAGAACCGGTAAATGTTGGGCCTCCAATAAATACCGGTGGCTTTGATGCATATTTTTCATTGGATAAATCTGGTGAAAACGCTTTTACAACAAGAGCCTTTATGAGTGCTGATGGGGGGAGTCTGGATATTATTGGATTAGTTCCTGTGCCAAATATCACTATTTCAGGATTTGTAAAAAACAAATTAACAAATCAGCCTATTGAAGTTGAAATGCAATACCTTGCTATAAAACAAGATACTGGATGGGTATATACCAACAATAAGGGCTTTTATAACACAAATTTAAATAAGAGAGCTCTATATGAATTTTCAGCTATAAAAGATGGTTATGAAATGCTTGTAGACACGATCAATTTAAGCAAAACTAAAGGTGATATTGATTTGAAAAAGGATTTCTTCATGAATCCTCAAATGATTGAGCTTTCAGGATATATATACAATCAGAAGGACTACACTCCTATGGCTATTGAGATTACTATTGAAAATGACGATAGCCAGTCTATACTTGTACATAGTAATGAAGATGGCTTTTATCATACCAAACTACCTTCCATAGGGGATTTTTATTTCCGGGCTACTAGATCGGGATTTATAAATCTTTCTGACAGCATTGATATAGTTAACACTGATATTGATAATGGTGTTACTAAAGATTTGTACATGTCACCAATTGAAGTTGGCATAACTGTCAGGTTAAATAATATATTTTTCGATTTTGATAAAACGTCTCTAAGACCTGAATCTATTCCTCAGTTAGATCGTGTAGTAAAGTTTTTGCACGATAATCCTACTGTAGAAGTAGAAATTGGAGGACATACTGACAGCAAAGGGACGGATGAATACAATGAAAATTTATCCCAGGGGCGAGCAGAAGCTGTTGTGAATTATGTTATTGAAAACGGAGTTGAGTACGATCGAATTCTTGCCAGAGGATACGGGGAAAGTATTCCTGTAGACTCCAATAAAACCGATGAAGGAAGACAAACGAACCGCAGAGTAGAGTTTAAGATATTGAATAAATAAATCAAATTTGAAGATATAATCAATAATTCACACTAGATTTTCTTGTTCCCGGAGTGGAGATTCTTCACCCTTCATTCCTCAGGGATCTGAAAAGGGGATAAATGAATCCCTTATTGCGAACAGATAAAAAAAAGACTGAAAATACTTTCAGCCTTTTTTTATACCAGTATTTTGACTCTACTTCGGTGGCGCATAATCTGTTCCAAACATCTTGTTAGTCTGATCGTAGTAAAATTTGATCACATCATCAAATACAACCCTTCCATCCACAAGAAATTTTGTAAACCCAACTCTATCCTTAGGATCTGCAGGAAGCTTGTTAGTAATAGAAGGAAGTGGCCATACATCTTAATTAATAGTCGAAATACGCACCTTTATGTCATCTTTGGTAACAATAAATAAAATCAAAAATTGAAATAGTATATATTATCTATATTCTAGTTTATTTAGATTTATCTACGGCGTCCGCCTCCTCCCCTGCTTCCACCACCACGTGATCCACTTGAGGATCTATTATAACTGCTATTTGACCTGGATCGGCTGCTATTATAATTATTATATTGCTTATTACCCTGCTGCCTGGACTGAGCCTGGCGATTTACCTGTTGCTGATTGCTTGTCTTATCTCTAGAACTCGCCCCAGAACCGGAATTCCACTGGCCATTATTTCTTTGCTGGACATTGCCATTATTGTCTCTTTTATAAACATTTCCATCCTTTCCGGCATAAACATTATTTTGCCTGTTGGACGGTTGTGTTCTTGCACCAGTCTGATTGCCAGTACCAGCCCTGTTATTACCTCCAGACCTGTTTCTTGCCATATTGGCTTGATTTGATCTGTTATTCAATCCTGTTGATTTCACACCATTCCCTCTATTCCTGTATACATTATTAGAGTTTTGTCCAGCCCGATAACCTGCCCTGTATCCTGCCCTCATACCATGATTATACCCATGTCGATATCCATGTCGATATCCACGATGGTATCCATGACGATAACCATATCGATATCCTCTTGGGCCCCACCAACGATGATATCCTCCATGAAATCCTACACTAAACCATCCCCAGCTCATTCCATAAGAAAATCCCCAGCCTGTCCATGGATTATAGTGAACTCCGAATCCCCAGGTAACAGGCCTGGGATAATAATAGGTTCTATACCAGGGATAATAATAATAACCCGTACCATATACAACCACCCCACCATATACGTAGGAGCAGGTATATCCAGGTGTATATCCAACATATACTACTTCAGGAGTGGAATCATAGATATAAACGTATTTAACATTATATACCGGAGATTCCGGGGGTATATCATCAACTTCGTCCGGTCGATTTACGCAAACCACATACGGCCCGGTTGCCTTATCAGACTCAAACCATATTCCGTCATCTACACAATAATATTTCTTGTCAATAAGCAAAACTGTTTTGTCGCTATTCTCAGCATAAGATACTTTCGCACCATCAATCTTTTTAAATTCAGGGTCTCCATCAAAAGACACTTCCACCGTAGCTGTTTTTCTATCAACGGTGGCCGTTTGAGGAATGGATTGTTCCAATACTGCAGCTCTAGCTTCTTCTGTTCCTGGAACACTTGAGAGCACATTACCCATATCACTTTCAGCTGGGATTTTGGAAAAATCCGCCGGCAAATCATCTGGTTCTACAAATATCCAATCTCCATCTTTTAAGGTTTTTGATGTATACCATCTTCCCGAAAGCAATACATAATGTAGCTGTGTATTGATATCCATTCCAATATCGCTTTCTGTATTTAACACATATAATAAGGAAGTGCCTTCAATGGTTTTGTAATCAGGATCACCATCTACTAGTATTAATTCTGCCGATTTAGTAGCTACTATTATTGCAGGTGGTTCATCCAACTCAGCTATTAACGAATCTGACATTACCGAATCTTTCTGTATAACCTTTTCTGCTAGTTTTTCAATATCTTTTGGAGCACGAGTAACATTTACCCAGTCACTGGAAATCTGTTTTGATGAATACCAGAAATCACCACCCTTTATATACAATTGATCATTTTTAACATCTTTTACAATAAAATAAGGTGTATTAACAACATATTGAATATTAGAATCATCAGTATCCTTATAAATCGGATCACCATCAACCATCATCAATACAGATGGTGTTTCTCTGTAAAATATTTGTGGTGGATCATTATTAAATTGAGCAGATAAATCTTTTTCCTTTTCCACATCCTCCAGACTTGCTAATAATCGGTCCAAAGACATTACTTCGGTTGATCCCTCAATAGTAGTTTCTAATTCAGCAATAAATTTATCAGCCTTATCCTTGTCTACATCCGGGAAGCTGGTTTGAACAATGTTCATTTCTTCCAACTCAACCAATCTTTCTTCAAGGTCAGTAGAAACATTAGCTTTAAACCAAACGGCCCCGAACATCATTTCTTTTCCAGGTTGTTTTAATGATATCGCCATCCTGCCCTCTATGATATTATTATTGAATGACTCTAATTGTGGCTGATATAATGTAACAGTGTCACTACCTGTAATTAAATCTCTTGGCCACGTCAAAGAAGGTATATCATTCTCTTGAGCGACTAACAAGGTAACATTGAACAAAACAAGAATAAACAGGACAGATTTTTTCATGATTATTGAATTAGAAAATTTTCAAATTTAAAGATAGCAATATTTTAAGCCATGAAAGTTACATGCTCAAATAATAGTTAACCGACTGCAATAAAAATGCCATTCCTAATTTAATATTTTAAAGTTTTTTTTTCAATCGTATAATATCGATAAGAAATGCAATATATAATATTGAATGCATTTATAAATCATTCAATAAATATTAGGAAAATTTTAATTAATATATCAATTTCTAATGTTCAAAACATTTTTGGTAATATATTTGAATAAACATCCCTTCTAAATCCTCACATAAGATGAAGAAAATAATAATCTGGGCAGCACTAATTTTATTTTTAGGTTCCTGCGGTAAAAAACCTGAAGAAAAAGCAGAAATGATCAGGCCGGTAAAAACAGTACTGGTAATGTCAGCCAGTGATCAGCTCAGTAAAGGTTTCCCCTCAATAACACAGGAAACACGGGAAGTGGAACTATCTTTTCGTATTTCAGGACCTCTTGTGCAATTAAATGCAGAGATTGGACAGGAAATTACCAAAGGGCATTTAATTGCTGAAGTTGATCCTCGCGATTTTAAAATAGATCTGGCCGCCAAGGAAGGTCGTATGAATCAGTCCAAAGCTGAGGAACAACGATATAATAATCTATATAAAAAAGGATCTGTTTCTAAAAATGAACATGATATTAAACTTGCTGCTTATCTTGAAGCCAAGTCAGCCTATGATGATGCGGTCAATGCGTTAAAGGATACTAAAATTTATGCTCCTTTTAATGGCTACATAGGGGAAAAACTTGTTGAAAACTACCAGGAAATTCAAGCCAGTCAAACGATAGTGACTACCCTGGATATAAGCAAATTGGAAGTTATAACTTATATCCCTGAAAATTTGGCTATATTTTTTCCAAAATTTTCAGGATATAAAGTAACATTTGATGCCTATCCTGGTAAATCATTCAGTGCAACCCTTAAGGAACTTGGTAAATCTCCTGAACCGGCGGGATTCTCACTAACCTTATTCCTGGATCATAAAATAGAGAAAGGAATGGAGTATCTAATTGGCCCTGGTTTCACCTGCCGTGTAGCTATAATCCTGGAAGGAGAGATTGACGAGACATCTTTTATTGTACCTTTATCTTCTGTTTTCGAAACTGATACTGATACTGGACCATCCGTCTGGGTAGTGGATGAAGAAAATAATATAGTGACTAAAAGATCTGTAAAAATAGGATCTATAATCTCAAACAATGCCATTGAAATTTTAAGTGGTGTTAACCAAGGTGAGATAATAGTTATGGCTGGAGCCCATCGATTGGTTGAAGGTCAAAAAGTAAAACAACTCCTAGACAGGCTCTAATCAAAGGAATTAAAATCTAATAAATATGAGTATCGCAAGTTACGCAATGTCCCATAGACGGGTAATCCATTTTTTCCTGTTCTTCACTCTTTTGGGTGGCATATTGGCATTTCCAAAACTGGGTAAAAAAGAAGATGCTCCTTTCGTCATTAAAGAAGCAGTACTCATCACACGCTATCCAGGCGCCAGTGCTGCTGAGGTAGAAGAATTGGTGACTGAAGTTATTGAACGAACAATACAGGCAACAAGGGGATATGATTGGATGAAATCAGAATCCAGTGCAGGCCAATCCTATATAAAAATTGCCTTTTTTGAGTCCATCTCGAAGGACGAATTCAATCAGATATGGGATGAATTACGAAGAAAGGTGGAGGATGCTCAAGCCGAATTACCACCTGGATGTCTTCCTACTCTGATTAATGATGATTTTGGTGATGTATTTGGAATGTATTATGCCTTGACAGCTGATGATGGATTTGAATACATTGAACTTGAAGAATATGCTGAAGTATTAAGGCGTGAGCTTGTACCGATTTCTGAAGTGAGTAAAGTAGAATTATTTGGAGTTCAGACAAAAGTAATAAATGTAGAAATCTCTGAAGACAAAGCGGTCAATTCTGGAGTACAACCTGAAATGATTTTAGAGGCCCTTCAATCACAAAACAAATTGGTTGAGACCGGGGAAATAATTATGCAAAACAAGCAGATACGAGTGGATGCCCCTGGAACCTTTCAGTCCGTGGAAGAATTAAAAAATTTAATTATTACTGGAAAAGGTGGCAACCAATTTCGATTAAAAGATCTTACAAAAATAAGTATGGGATACTTAGATCCACCTGCTACAAAAATGAGAATGAATGGTAAAAGGGCCGTTGGAATCGGAATATCAACGCGTCTGGGAGGTAATTCCGTATTGATGGGAGAGATGGTAAATGAAAAAATTGAAGAATTGAAGTCCCTCCTTCCCCTTGGAATAGAATTAGAAGGTATTTATTTTGAAAATGAGGTAGCCCTTGAAGCAAATATAGATTTTGTCAAAAATTTAGCTCTGTCTATTATAATCGTTATTTTGGTAGTACTTGCTGGAATGGGGGTAAGAAATGGAATTCTGATTGGGAGCAGTCTTGTGTTTTCAATATTAGGAGCATTAGTTTTTATGCTATTTTTAAACATCGAATTGCACCGGACTTCATTAGCTGCAATTATAGTTGCTTTGGGAATGCTCGTTGATAATGCAATAGTAGTAGCGGACAATGCAACCATCAATATGAAACGAGGAATGGATAAAGTTACTGCCTTCATACAAGGAGCAAGTGTCCCTCAATGGGGTTTGCTGGGGGCAACATTTATAGCTATCATATCTTTTCTCCCCTTATACCTTG